>Ga0065707_10000537_pt1 | contig 32316 bp, 35 predicted proteins | sample SwiRhicommuniRL3_FD_59094 | JGI IMG/M metagenome (GOLD analysis project Ga0065707, IMG submission 59094) | Switchgrass rhizosphere bacterial communities from Rose Lake, Michigan, USA - RL3 v2 (version 2) | ecosystem: Host-associated > Plants > Roots > Rhizosphere > Soil | place: East Lansing...
GGGATAAAATCGAGAAGGCGCAAGGCTCTTTCCTTGACGAGGCGCAGGCTCTCCTTTTCATTCGCCTCTCTTGAAGGAATGGCTTCGGGAGGCACAATGCGTCCAATTTTAGGCATCGGGGAATATGTAACAGATTTCATCCGCCGATCGATCACCGTCCTGGCATCATAGGTTTCGATGATCTCGTGCAGAGCCGAAAAGGTATTGACCTCATTTTCTTGCATTGTTGGTCCAACTGAACGTTAAAGAAAAACTCCCCTCTTTTTCGGATCAACCCATCCAGCCGGTTTTCATATTGGGTAGTCGAGGCGCTTATTTCTCAAAGACTCGCCGACCCTGCTACAACACTTTAAATATATTCCAGACTGTATAGCGTGACGTATAACCAGACTGGAACACAGAGTAGTAACAGGGAACCTGCCAAAATACCCCCGGTGTTGAAATTGATCCAGGCAAGAAATGCGAGCCCAAGCAGGATCAGGCCTCTCCAAACAATCTCAAATGTTTTCATGTGCCTACTGTACAATAAAACCGCCCTGGCTTTAATGGGGATTATCCCTGAGCGAGTAGAAGAATCACCTAATACATTAAAAATCAGTTTTCCCCTAGCGATTTGCCAGGGTCTGTATGCAAATTAGAAACATGTCATTCTCCCGAAGGGACACCGCCTCGGGAGAATGACATGAACTGGTGATTTTTCATACACTCCCTGAACTATATGAATTTTGTGCGCCAGGATCGGCATCCTGGTCTTCCGCCTGGTCCAACTGGATCTTGCGGTTCTGATATCCACTATAGTCCGGGACGAGGCGATGATATTCTGCATCCATTAAAGGGGATGAGATCATGAAATCTGCAGAAGCGCGATTGCACGCAATGGGAATATTCCACACCACTGCCATGCGCAGGAGCGCTTTGACGTCCGGGTCATGCGGCTGTGGTTCGAGCGGATCCCAGAAGAAGATCAGGAAATCAATTTCATTATCCACGATCCTGGCGCCGATTTGTTGATCACCCCCCAGTGGTCCACTCTGCAGGCGATTGATGGTCAGGCCCATTTCACGTTCGAGCGCTGTTCCCGTTGTACCGGTTGCATATAACTCATGATGAGCCAATAGGGTACGGTTGTATTTGGCCCATTGCAGAAGATCACTCTTCTTGTTGTCATGCGCCACCAGGGCGATCTTCTTGTCATGCTCCATGGCAATTTGTTGATACTTCATAATATTCTCCTTTTCGGGCGCCTGGCTTAGAACAGGAAATAAAGGAACAGGTTCACCAAAGCGATCACCACATGCGGTAATAACGAAGGTAGTTTGAACATATAGCGCAGGGTTTGATCTTTGGATCTCTTATATTCTGTTGCCCAGGTGGAATAGACTTGCAGTGGCACTTCTTCATTCCACGTTCCGTTTCGAAATGCCAGTTCGATATTCTTGATCCGAGCCGAGAAAAAATGGGATAGTCCTCTCCAATAGGCCTCCAGATACCAGAACACCACCGAGGCAAAAATACCGACGAGGAACACTTCCTTGCGATAGAAGAGGCCGGTGCCGATGATCGGCACGGCAACAGTGATCGCCCAGTTCTTGATGGTCAGTCCTTTGCTGTCAATGTCTTCGTAGAAGTTTTGCAGCATGATGTATTCATCCTTGAGTAAATCGATGCGTTTGTCTTCGTTCAATGTTGTTTCTCCTTTCCAGGGGCTCTTATGCTTCGTTCAGAAGCAGGTTTCTTTTTCAGCTTATTGATTTGCTACTTTTGGGGTTATCTCAATCCAGGTTTCGCCTCCATTGGAAGTGTGAACCAGACCCTTTATACCGCTGGAATCATTGGCGAAGACAATTGCCCAGCCTGATTTTGAATCAACGAAATCAAGTTGCCAGGCGCCCCAATTCACTTTTTTGATGGTCGTCCAGGTGATCCCACCATCACTCGTGTATTCCAGCGGACAAAGCGTACCTACATAGGCACAGGGTTGTTTCCAGCCTTCTTTTTCATTCAGGAAAAATTCGTTCTCCGTAGAATACAGATGAAGCACCGGCTGGCCATCCTTGTTGAGCATTGTAAACAGAGAATAAGGTGTAGATGGATTGGTCGTAATTACACAGTTCCACTTCAACTCAACGCTGTCTGGAGGGATTGCCAGGATTTGCCCAACTCCGCAACCTACGGTTCGTCCTTCGTATTCCGGCCCACTTAGATCCACCGGGAACCAAAGCGGGATATCCACGAAAGAGGAGCCGCCATCACTTGTTTTCTGTAGATGCAAAGCGCCATGGGCGAGAACATCCTCTACAGGTACATATCGAATTCTCGCAAGCTGATTTTGAGCTACAACCCAACCCGTTTGACGATCGAGGAACGCAAAGCCAGTCGCCATGGATGAGGGAGGGTTATCGCTAACTGGGAATTTGAAGTCATGCTGAGCATCGTTGACGACAACCCATCGATTGCCTCCGTCCGTCGTTTGAAATAAGACTGGCCCTATGGTCTGCCACTGATTAGCTTCATCTCGAATTCCCCCATCGATCATGAGCCAGCCGGTGGAAAGGTCGATGAATTGCATTTTGACAGGAATATAATCTCGTACCGGAACCACTGCACCCATGCGGTCTATGCTAACGGGGATGGGTTCACTCGCCAGCCAGTCTTTGCCTCCATTGTTTGTCCGCCATATAGAGACAGTATTAATTTCTGTCTTACCGCACTTGCGCAGATAACAGTTGACAAATTCACTCGGCGTAGCCCAGGCTGTATTGGCATCCAGCGCAAAAAAACCAGCTTCTAAAAATAACTGATTGACATCTGTCGGAGGGGTGACGTCCTGCCAGGTGTAGCCGCCATCCGTTGTATGAACGATATGTCCATTGATCTCGATTGCCCAACCGTTTGTCTGATCTTTCATATGCAGATCATTCAAGTTGAGAACCTGCCCACGTGTCAGCCGCGCAAGAGCTGTCCCTGTCGCAAGAAATGTAGGAGACACGAACAGGGTACTGACTGGAATCGGCGTGCTTGTTCGAGTTGGAAGGACAGCCGGAGTCTGCGCAGTAAAGATCGGCGATGGTACGATCATGCTTTTGGTCGGAGAGGACACGACACCGGATGCACTGGTTGGCGCATTGGTACATTGACCCAGGAATAACGCGGAAATGGCGAGGATGGAAAAGAATCTTGTCAACAACCTTGTCATCCTGTTCTAGACGAAGTCATTGTGAGATGCACACGGCAAAGGTCAGGGTAACAGTGTAACCTGAAAGTTATCATAGTAAGTCTGGGCTTCGACCTGCAGGAAGATCCCGCCCGCTCGAAGTTTTGAGTCAATGATTGCAGAGAGCCGCGCTCCGTTTTCATAAGCAGACATCTTCGTCTCCTCCACTTTGATCGTAATATGTTTTGTTCCCTTTGAGGTCTTCACCGTTGTATCGGGAAACAGGTTGGGGGCTCCTTCGTTTACCCCGCCAGCAAAGGAGGACCAGGCTGCCTCACAACCGCTAAAGACAAACCAGTAGGCGTGATCAAAATCCCTCACCCTGACACCTACCGAGTTGGAGCTATCCACAAACGGACAATCGGTTTGACTTGTATCCACGTCGAAATCGATCTGATAGTTTTCCCAGGCAGCGTCGCCAGCCGCGAGGCCTGTGTCGATGTTGGAGGTAAGCTGACCCTTTGTGATCACTGGCTGTCCATAGATGACGCTCCAGGCCGGGTCAAGACGATTGTCAAAGGTGTCCGTAAAACCAGGGACCGGAGTCCCTGGGGCTTCTGCTTCGGGCACTCCTTCAGGGATTTCCTGGGGAGAGGCTTCAGCCTCCGTTTCAACGGATCCGTTGGCAGGCGAGGCAGTCGTCGTCCCGGCGAGACCCGTGGACATTGATTGTTTTCCCGGGCCCAGGAAATATCCACCACCTACGGCCAAAAGGAGCAGGAACACGATCAAACCTGCTCTGACAGGCGCACTACTCTTTCCGGTTCCAATCGGACGCACTGGCTTCTGATTCGACAATTTTATTTTCCTCTTCCAGTTTCTAAATGAACGTGTATATCCTTTTTATTTGTGCCATGCATATCCACAGACAAGGCATTGCGGTTTATGCATACAGATCAGCGAGCCACACTCAGGACATGTCCATTTTTTATCTTCATGATTGACGAAATTTATGATACCAATTTCCTTTATGCTTAATAGATTGTCCATGGTGCTTGTTCCATATCTGGTTCGATAGCGCTTGTCCAGGTGAGACACGCTTGCGCACGGGAACTCATCGCAGTCGAAGCAATACTCAAATCCTCCTTTGGCCCGCTTTTCACAGTTCTTGATCCGGCATGCGAGACAGGACTTCGATTTGAAAGTATCCTCACCCCGACAACCCGGACATGCCTTCTTATCTCTTCCATAAGCTCGACAAAGACGACAATTAATACCGCAGGGGGCGATCAGCGTTGCAGCACAGGGATTTGCGTTCATTCTTTCCTTTAGTCTACAATGAAAAGCTTGACCCCGGTCGAGGTATACGAACGATGAGGTTCTGCATGGTCAGCCACCTGATAACTGATCCCTGGAGTCAGGATGAACTTCCTGCCATCGGCCAGCTCAGTCTGGAGTTCACCTTCCAGGCACAACAGGATATGGCCTTTTGTACACCAGTGATCGGCAAGGTAGCCAGGACTATATTCCACCATGCGAACCCGGATATTATCAAATTGTTGTGTGCGCCAGTAGCCCACGCCTGATTCGCCTTTGTGCTCGGTCGGAACGATTTGCGACCAAATGGTGGTATCGAAAGGAATATTTTTCATGTCCATAGGGTTTGTCTCCTTACGCAGTCTTTTCTACAGTTTGTCCGCCGTGATGGATGCTACGCCCAGCGGTTCCAGCTGCCGAAGCGTAAGGACAGCGCGATCATCTTTTCAAAGTCCTTCTATTTTAGCTTTCGGTCTTGTTCCAGGGCTTTCGTTATCCGAAGGTCTGCCCTTGGATCGTTTCCTGTAAAGACAGATGGCACAGGATATCCTAAAGCAATTTGAATAATTGTTTTTTCGGGGTCAAAAGGCTGCATGATTACCACTCCATCATAACTGATGGATGAAAGTGGTGTCCAAAAAGCGCCCGTATAAATCCTCTCGGCCCCAACACAAACAACAAAGGGAACTCCATCTACTTTGACTGGCAAGGTAAATACCTCCTGAATGCGGTTAAAGGCTGCCCGGGTGAGTTCTATGGAGTGACTGGTTTTGTCATAAGAAACAATATCATTATCCAATAGGAGCGGTTCGCTTTCAAGAACTAACTGACCGATGTCAGTATGCGATAATTCCGCAGCAGGAATATCTTGAGAGAGAAGATAAATGGCAAAATGATCATTTTGAGCAGGTCGACAACTTGAAAATATTAATGTAAAAACGATTATGAATAAAAGTGGTGTTTTTTTCAACAAAGCCTTTTTCTCCTTCTGGTTTTTCAGCCAACTGACCAACCCTGAAAGAATGTTCCGTACTGGCATGAGGTTTGTGGAACCATTCCATAAGCTTCGTTTAGGAACTATTTGCCAGCATCGTTTCGGCTTCCTTTAATCGGGAATGAAAATCGTCACTCATATCTAGATACGGATAGCCGGCCCGTTCCGCTTCCTGTCGGATAAATTCGCTCCATAGCGGTACGTCCTGAACGATCTGACGACGCACTTCGTCAGGCAGACCGCTGTAACCACGCGAACGTCCTGGGAATTGACCGAAAGACTGCAAGGTCATGCGAGAGCACCCCAGAAATAGGGAGCGTATTGGATATTGGGTCGAAAGTTGCATAACCTGCGCTGGAAGAAAGTCGACACCTTCGATCACGTAATTCTCTGCCATCGAATTCACGCCCCAGATAAACCGTTTCAGGTAGGGAAAGAACCATTCGGCATTTGACGTGATTGCCTCAGGAGCTGCGTTCCACTCAACCTTTATCCCTTCAGCCTTCTTCACCCTCAAAAGTTCAATCAGAAGATCGGTTGAGACCCAGCCTGCTTTCAATTGGACCGAGATCTGTTGACTCAGGATGCTCTTGCCTGCTCTGGGCGCTCCACCAATTAAGTAAATCATTGCACTACTCCGGAGAAGATATCGAGCTGGCTACCAACAAACATGCATTAAGGGGCACTGATCAATTCTTTCACCACGAATGCCTCCCAAACGAAACCTGCATTGGCACCGAATCCTTCTGTAGAACGATCTGAATAAACGCCAAGTAATTTAATGCGATCATTTTTCATCCCGACCACCGGCGAGCCGGTCATGCCCTGCGGCGGACATGGATCGATAAAAAATGTATTTGCCATTTTCATCCCTGGTTCATGGATTTCAGAAGCGATCGAACTCGTTCGCCAAAATGCGGAGCTGGATCTCTCGGTTCCCTCCGGTGCCCAGCCGCGAGGATAACCAATGACATGAACTCGATCAGGAGGAGCATATTCCACATCTGTGTCGATCGCCGAAGCGGGGATCGCAGAGATCTTCGTCCAATAATCTGTAGTCTCGGCCCAGGAGCCTTTATTAATATTAATTCCTGGGATTTTTCCGCTGAACAACCTCAAGGTCAGGTCCAGTTGCAGAGGCAGCGCAACCACGTCTACGATTGGGTGATAAGGCTTATTCACCGGGCGTTCAATCCATGTGGGCGCATCGTTGTTGTCATATAGTTGAATGGTTATCCTCTTCCACACGCCTATTGAGATCGGTCCGCTCTTTTCACCTGCTCCTCCATGAATGTGGAGAGATGTTTTTAATAGATAAGGCTCGATCGCTCGCTCTTGTGGCCCACTCGCAGGAATCTCCCTACCAGACAGGACATGCCAGTTGGTGATGAGATAATATCGGCTGCGGGCTTCCACCACAAATCCTGAGGCTGATTTCAAGTGCACACTCTCTTTGGAGTACAGGTCTATTTTTATCGATGAATAGGATAGCGGATTGTTCATGTGAGATCTCTTAAAAGGCAATCTAAAATTTGAGTCTGAGCAGCGTCACCCTGGAGCGCGCCCCGATACGGCAAATATATTACTCTTGCAACTTCAGATCACATGGCACCCTTAAAGCAGGATTTTACTCAGGAATGCCAGCATCGCATCGTTAAACAGATCGGGCCTCTGCAGCGGTGCGAAGTGACTCACACACGCCAGATCAATAAATTCTGTATTTGGAATGCTGTGGGCGAGATATTCGGCGTGTTCGCGCTTGATGAATTCATCTTGCTCGCTCTGGACGATCGCGACGGGCACGCGGATCTGGGCCAGATCATCCGCTGAATAATTGGGTTGTGTGCGCTGCATGAGTCCGACCGCCTCGGAAAACTCGTCGAATTGATCCGGCGTCGCGGATAACCGCGCATAGTCCTTCACATGTCGACTAAAGCAGCGCTTGAGGGTGGGAGTGAATTCGACTTCCTTTGTGCCGCTCGGATCCATATTGCAGGCAAAGAAGAATACGCCTGCCACCCGCCCGGGATCTTGATCAGCCAGGATCAAGGCTGTGCAGGCGCCGTCGCTCCAACCTACCAGACCGGCCTTCTCAAGCTGCAACGTATCCATCACCGCGGCAACATCGGAGGCCATCAACTCATACGTATACGGTCGGGTATCACGCGTGCTGCGGCCGTGACCGCGGCTATCGATCACAATAGCGCGATAGCCGTGGCTGACCAGCGCCGGAACCTGATAACCCCAATTGCCACTATGACCGAGGCCGCCATGCAGCAGGATCACCGGCGAGCCCGAACCGTAGGCTGCATACCAAATCCGCGCCCCATCATGTTCCACATAGCCCTGATCGTTTGTGTCCGGCAGCGGTGTGGCCCCTTCTGCCTCAAACCTGATGAGATCATCATCGTATGTTTCCAATTTGAGCTCCCTGGATAGCTTTGCTACCCAACTCCTATTTATGGGCTTTACGTGCCACATTCTTTGTCGCATCTATCCCGACGGTGTCATTTTTCCTGTGAGCAAGAGTCGTCCGAACCAGTGAACATGATTATTGATAACCCTCAAATGATTTATGTTTTGATCTTCCCATCTATCAGTGGTACCACTTCGTTCATAAAGATTTTGATCTGTTCCAATTCATTTGCCAGGGGCCATAAGTAAACTCGCTGGACGCCAACCGTTTGATAGGCCGCAAGTTTTTCAGCGCAGTCCCTAGCAGAACCGATCGGAAGCCGCTCCCTCAATTCCGCAACTGGACGGTTAATGGCTGGAGCCAAAACTTCATTGAGCATCCGCTCGGAATCTCTTGGGTCTTCGGTGATGTAAAGCCACATCGTGGCCATCGCATTTGGGAAAGAGGCTGGATCTTTGCCGGCTGTGAGCAGGAATTCCTGAAGTTGCTGCCATCCCTGCGCGAATAAATCCGGGGTTGAATTATAGCCGGATGCCAACCAGCCATCCCCCAGGCGCGCAACTCGCTGCAGACCGGCCCCCGAACCCCAGCTTCCCACCCAGATGGGCGGACCGGATCTTTGGGCCGGGAATGGCTCAAGCGCGATCCCTTCCGTGTTGTAGAAACTCCCTTTAAAGACTGCGCCTTCTTGATTCCATAAGGCACGCAGAGTTAGAATGCCCTCATCCAAACGTTTCCAGCGTTCCTCAAATGGGATTCCCACTGCCTCGTAATCGCGGGCTGAGGAGCCAGGTCCAACGCAAGCAATGAGGCGGCCGCCGGAGAGCCTATCAATGGCGCCCAACGATTTGGCGAGCGGAATCGGACCCCGCACAACGGGCAGGGACACCGTCGTTGCCAGGTCCATGCGCCCCGAGTGCGAAAGAATTGCAGCGAGGGCGGTGGGCCCATCCAGCCAGGGTTTGGAGTAGACCAGGTGGTCGTTAGCGGCGAGAGCACTGAACCCCAACTCCTGGCTAATCTCAGCATAGGCGATGAGATGCTCAAGTGTGAAAGGGTTGCCGCCGAAATCCATGAGCGGTAGGTGTAATCCAAAATCCATCCGGTTCCTCCTTACGTGATCGAAACACAATAATTTTTTGTAAGGCGCCTACTGTTCCAGCAGATTCTTTAGCGTGTTGAGCGCAATGCCCCAGAAGAAGTTGGCATGCTTGTACGCGTCTTCGCCCTCGAAATTTTCATGACGTACTGTTAGGCGGGTCTTTCCGCCCGTCTCCTCCAGAATGAATGTGACGATCGTACGATTTTTGGGTATATCTGGAAGGTGTGACATTTCGCTCCAGTGACTATACTGCAGGGACTTCTCAGGTTCCACCGCAAGCACCGTGCCGCGGTCTCGGTAGGCCTTGTTAAAGTTGGGCATTGTACCTGTGAACGTGATGTCACTGCCAATCTCCCACGGCGATTCAACACGCGCGCCGCTCATCCATTGAGTGATTTTGTCGGCCTCCGTCAAGGAGCGCCAGACCTGATTTGGAGAGGTGAATATCTCCACAGATTTTATAACAATGGGCGCCTGGGTCATTTCATTTGTTCCGGGACTGCCAGGTTCAGGAGTGGCTTCAGGTTCATAAGNTNGCTTTCTTCATATTGTGAANACAACGCTAACCACTAACTCGAGAATTTGCACCANTATTCTACAGACGATCTTGCCCATTNTTCACGTTTTGAATACTCTTGCATCCTTACTCCGGAGTAGATGCCCGCCCAAAAGTGCGTGTAAATGCTGAGGAGCGGAACCAGGTCAAGCCGTTTGAAGGAACCGGCCTTGAAGAGTTGCAGCGTTCCACAAATCTGGGACAGAATTCGTCAGGCGTGTTCCATCCTTTGAAGCGCACCCGTGGATAGCCAATCTGCACAATCGACTCCTAATTTCTCTCGAGCCACTTGTTCATAATGCTCAATATCTTCAGCGGTGAGCATGTCTTTCCAGCGGTCGTTTACGCCCTTATGCATGAACGTTTCTGCGCCTCCCTCAAAAAGACTTCCCCCAAAAGGAACGCTTTGGGCTGCATGTGCTTTCATATAATCAAAGGAACAGTGCTCAAGAATTGCCTCCCACTTGGTCTCATCGATTGTAATGCCAAGGAATATGGCTATTCGTCGAATTTCGGCGGGCATGTCTCGCTTGAGATTTGAAAAATGTAGCAGCCTCACATTCGGCAGATCCTTGATCTCCCACCATGACTGAATGTGACTCCAATACGGCCACCAGGGATATCCATCTTTCGTAAGCCAATCTCGAAAGTATTCAATCACAGACGAGGGTGCCTCTCCCAAAGGAGGACCGACTCGCTCTGGTACCCAATCGATATCTCGAATGACTTCCTTTTTGAAGTTTCGATGGTGGTTATATAAACTCCATAGAACATCTCGTCCATCTCGGCCCACGTAGATGTACTTCGCTTTTGGTGAAAACAGAAGGGTATCCACAGGCAGGTGGCTCTTGATAAAACGGCGATGGGTCTGAGACTCTATCTGTTCCAATCGTTCGGCTTGGGATGGGAATCGACAGTCCAGCCAGGGAGATACTTCAGACACGTTAATGGACTCCGCTCCCATCCAGATTAACTGGGCTACGATCTGCTGAACCCAGGTTGTTCCCGATTTCGAATAGGCGTTGATGACAATATCGTCATCCCGAAATTTGAACTCATTCCAAACGCTCGAGTCCAACAGGTGATGCCAGTGTTCTCGTTCTTTCGTCGGGTATTTTCTTTTTATTGATTCCATCATTTTATTCCGCAATCCTAGTTGTTTGATATGCGAGTTGGTGCATAGCGTGCACGCTGCGAAGCGCCCGGATTGCCCCAAAGGGGGCTATCGATATTAGCCTGCGCTGGCATTTCCCAGCCAATCTCTGCGCAGCAAGCCATAGAGATCTGTATCCGAAATCTCATCGTTCACGATCCAGCGCTCCCGTAGATGACCCTCTTTTTGAAAGCCAAGCCCTTCCAGTGTCCTGGCGGAAGCTAGGTTGCGTGGATCAATGTCGGCTTCAAGGCGATTAAGATCCAGCGTTTGGAAGGCATGCCGCACAAGGGCCTGCAGGGCTTCGTGCATATATCCCGATCCCCAATAGGGGCGCCCCAGTGCGTAGCCAATCTCGGCCCGCCGACTGGCAATATGGAATTGAAAAAGAGTGCAGGTCCCCACGAGTACACGGTCGGCGCGCCTCTCGATCCCGAATTGAAAGGCCTCTCCGGTGCGATAGCCTTCCTCTACATGGATCAGCCACTGTTGCGCTTGTGACCGATCGGTCCAGGGTGGATAGCTCCAGTAGCGCATCACCTCAGGCTGAGAGAATATGTCGTAGATGGCGGGCAGATCCGCTTCCGTCAGAAACCGCAAGGTGAGGCGTTCCGTGGATAGTAGCATTGAGGTTAATGAAGTCATGTTTCGTCCATTGTATTACAAGCGGACTAGCTAATGTTTATATAGTGCCTTATTTGTTCTCACTCGCCTCGACGAGCGCCGCGAGTTTATCGAGAGCCATCCGCCAGCCGGTTTCGTTGTCCGCGGGCGAGACGCCAGGCGGCAGGTTCTCGTGTACGCCCAATACATCTGTGCCGCCGTTCGCATCCGTGAGCGTGAATGTGATCGTCATCTCGCCTTGCATCTCAGGATCAAGTGTCTCGAACTCCATTACCTCGATCACCTGCTCATTTGGTACAAGCTTGACGAAATGGCCGTGGTAGGTGTCAGTGTGAGCGGTCGTCTTGCCGGTTCCTGTTGGTGCATCGTAGGTGAGCGAAATACGGAACGGACCGCCCGCGCGTGCTTCGAACTCATGCACATGGCTGGTCATGGCGTTTGGCACCATCCACACCGCGATTGCCTGAGCATCAAGAAGCGCGCGATAGACACTGGCGCGAGGTGCATTCACGTGGCGAGTGATACGGGTAGAGATTGTAGTCATAAGCTGAATCCTCCTTCAGTGGGATTTTACGCCCAAGGCTATGTTACCGCCGATGGGTGGGACCGGACAACGCCGCTTTGAGCTCAGGAAACTCTCTGGAAACGTGGCAACTTCCACGATCAGCCTTGCGTGGCTTGTAAATTGTGTAGGCTCACCCCTGTTCCTCCAGCGCCCTCTTTAGAACCTCAAGGGTAACATTCCAATAAAAGGCTAGATGTTTATAGATTGATTCTGTTGGAAAATTACGAAGGGTTAATGTTAGGGCTGTCTGATTTTCCATTGGCGCTAATCTAAACTCAAGTACAGAATAATTTTCGGGTTGATCTGGAAGTCTTGACAATGAACTCAAATGAGTATATTGAAGAATCTTCTCGATTTCAAATTGCAACACAGTTCCATTGTTTTCAAAAGTTTTCCCGTTCATATTTCCGCGAATAACGATCGGGTTCCCAACTTTCCAGTCTGTGATTATATTTATTTCTGTGTCAAACATCCATTTCTTCATTAATTCAGGATTCGTCAATGCTTCCCACACCTTTGAAGTTGGCGCGTTTATATTGACTGTTTTGTTGAATATATTGCCACCGGTCGGTGGTGTGTAAATGTTTGTCTGACTGATCATTGCCGTTGAGTCATATGTTGTCAACGAAGGGTCGTAAATTTCAAGTTGCAGTAGCTCAGAATATTGGTGACAACTTATGTAAGCTGTGGAAATGTAATGCTTTGTGTTGCAGCTCCTTGCCCAGAGCAGCTTTCCATTCAACTCTGCTGAGATGCACCCGCAAACTCATCAGTCCTACTAGCAAGTTGTTGAACAGCCCACGCCTGGCTCGGTCGTTGAAGCTTTTGGATCGCCTCCGAGGCGGACAGCCAAATCAACAAGTGATCGTTCTCAAGGGGTGCAACTTGCCCATCCATAAACATGGCTTCGAAGAAAGTCGAGCGAATCTGATAATAAACTCTTTCGTTCCTGGCGTAAATATACTCCACGGCTTTCCCCAACTCTAGGCCGATCTGAATTCCGCGGCCGCACTCCTCCATAATCTCCCGATGAAGTGTTTTCTGTAGTGTTTCATCGGGTGCCATCCCACCGCCTGGTAGAAAGAAGGCTATTCCAACGCGCAGTGTGGCGATGCGTTGCCGGGCATCTCGGATAAGAGCGTAAGCACCCGGCCGCTCGATATAGGTCTGGCCCGCCAGCTTTTCTCCAAACGTCGGAATCCGTGACGAGTCATTCATTCCAGGACGATCGTCTCATTTGTGCTTATTCTGACTGGTATATCTCCGAACAGCGATCGCATGCGCTTCAGCAAGCAAAGAGCCTACTCTCTCAAAGGTCGCCTCGCTCGGCGAAAGGACGCAGATGAAGTGTTGTTGCGCGTACTCAGGATGCGGCATGATCACGTCTAAAGCGGTGAAATCATAGTTGTTGACATCTACTTTTGTGGTACCGAATAGAGATTGAAAAGTTTGTTTGCTGACCCCAATATTCAGGCGGAATACGCCTGGACGGTCCAGGTTTGAGATGCGGTCATACTCCTGGTCTGAGGAGATGAGCGTCGCGAACGGAAATTTGCGTTCCGATCTATAGAAAAAAAAGGTATATCCGAAGGCAGTGGTCGTTTCGACGCCCGGAAGGGTTTTAGTGATGTAATCTACTACCGATGATTCATTCATAAGAAAGCTCCTCTGCCGTGCAACGCTTGCGGAATATTCCTTCCGGGCACTGGTGTGCGCCGCAAGGAGGGATTGGGCGGCATTCATTGCACATTTTATTTGTTTCCTATGCAATCCTGAGCCTCGTTGGGTAAAAACGTGGCTATTTCTCTACGATCGCTCATATAGATTTTCAGGCGCACCATAATCGACGACCATTTATAAGAGACACTCGCGTAGGTGTCATCATCCTGCGGCCAGCCTTCCATGCGGAAGTCTACCAGGGTGCCACCTTCCAAAGGGATCAAGGTCCAGGTGATGATCTGCTCAGCGGCCTCAATCGGCCAAACCGGCTGGATTACCCGCCAGCGGACTAATCTGCCAACTTCCAGGCTAATGATCTCCATTTTCAGGATACGCTGTCCCTGCTCGAATTGAAATTCGATCAGCGACCCGACCTCCGGCTGGGTCAGGGTCGGCGCACCCATCCAAACCGCAAGATCACGCCGCCGGGTAAGCGCTTCATACAATCGGTCGGGCTGGTTGCGGACGACCATCGCAGTGTAACTGTTTTTACTTTGGCTTCCGGTGTCATGATTACACCTGTTTGGCCGTCAACTGGCGCCCTAGAAGCGCAGGAGGCTAGGAGTGCACCAACACTGGCGAATAAAAGCAACAACTATTTTACTGGTTTCATTTTTATTTTCACACTTGCGTCCTTTTAAAAAGCGCCCGCCGTCCCACCCTCACCACGGCGGTGCTCTTGCGGGTTCAAGCGCACGCTGTATTAGGCAGGGGTTTTAGATAGGTTTCAAGAGAACGACTTGCCGTTTTCCTATTTGAAATTGTTCAACACGTTGAAAACTTGCATGAGATACCTTTTGCTGCTTATCAGAAACGATTGCCACTATGCTTGGCGTGGATAGAAGGTCGATCAGTGCATTAAGCATCAACCATGGCAGGTCTGCCTTATTGGCATTCAAACCGCGCCAATGGGAGTGTTGCCCATAAGGAATATCTGTAAAAACAATATCTACCGATTTGGTTTTTATGTTTTTGCTAATGGCCTGGCCGTCGGTGGCGCTTGCCTGAAATACATTTGTAGTGAGTGGGTGTTCCCGAGCTGAAGCAGAGATTCTATCTTTCAACACATACGCACTGGCTAAAGCGTCTCTGTGAGAATCTTTATTATACAACTCGAACAGTTTAGAGATTTCGCCGATGCGTTTATCCAAACCAGCGACACTCAGCAACCCGAGATTCTGGTTTGCCACTGCGACCGCTTTTTCATCTATATCCGAACCAATTGCTTCTCGAATATGCTCTCTGTGTAAATAAGCCAGTACGCTAAGATGATAAGCTGCGCCGCAACAGGGGTCGTACAGGGTGCATCGAGTTGAATTTTTATAGATCGTTTCTCGATTAGCTACACAACGTTGAAATATTTCACTCGCCAGCCGGATGGGAAAAGCAGGATGCCCAGGCAAACTGTAAAATACTCGCCCGCTGGCAAAATCCGAATAGTCTAGTTGTTTTTTTACATACTTATATTGCATAAGTTTTTATCGATTGATCAATATGGTAAACCTGCTCAACGCCTTGCGTCATCGTCCCCGCGGGGTCCCGAGTGGGACTGCGCAGCGCCCTGCGGGCGTGGGCATATCCTTTTGGGGCACTGGTGGGCGATACAACGCCACTTTGACGGAACCATAAGCCCAGAATACCGCCATTTACTTTTGAGCTTCCAGCATGATCCAATCGATATTCCAGGGCAGATTATCTTTGTGCGGCACGGCGGTCGTAGAAATATCCCGAAAACCCGCTTGTTGCAATCGAGTTTGCACCACTTCCGTGGTTATATAGTCAACGGACTGGGCCGGAGATTCCAGAGAGTTCAGAAACGCTGCCAACAAACGTGACGGCGGTGCATCGGTCTTGCTTGGAGCAAATTTATCTACGATGACAGGCCGACCCTTCGGATTCAATACATCGCGGATTCTGCGGAACAGGATCTCGCTGAAAGAGCCCACATCACAGAGCATCACCATATCAAATCCAGTGGGCAAGTCATCTTTTAAAAAATCGGCAGCGAGGTACGTAATCCGTTTCTCGAGCTTATTTTCGGAGGCAATCACTCTTCCAATCTCGCAGACACTTTCAACGTCCACTACAACGGAGGTCAGCGCCTCATGTTTGCGGAGAAGAGCAAATGACACGACGCCTGAACCACCCCCCAGATCCAGCAGCCGTTTGACTCCCCGTAAGTCAAGCATGTTTGCCAGTTGTTCTGCGAATGAACGATGAATTTGGTAGAGCTTACGGGTAAAGCGTGCCGTGTAGATGGGATCTTCCTCAACCTGCTTGAAATAGTCCGCTGGCGTCAGATTCCCGGCCTGCCAGGCGGATATGGGCTTGCTGATATTCAGCGCCAGATCTCGCACATACCAACATAGATCTCGATCTTCACGTGCCTGAAAAGCCCAGGTGTCCTGACTCTGCACGTTCAGTATCGCTTCCCAGGCAAGGGAAGAGGGGGCATAGCCTTCGCCCTTATCCTCCAACAAGCCAAGCTTGCATAATATCTGTAACCAATAATGGCAGCGGTTCAGTGGGATCTTCAAGGACTGGGCTATCTCTAGTGATGATAAAGGTTTATCGGCAAGCAACCAAAAAATGCCCAATTCCATGGCAGTGCCCAAAACGGCTGCGAAGATAGAACCATTCATGAGCTCCAAAATATCTTCTGTGGTCTCAGGTTTCATTGCGGACCTCCTTTTCAGTCGATGTCGAACAAGCTGGCATCAATAATAGCCCAACGGTGTGCGTCATCGTCACCAAGGATGTGCTTCCCAAGTGGGATTGCGTAGCACCCCTGTGCAGCGCCCTGCGGGGCACTGATAGGCAGGATGAGGTAATGTCGCCTTGGCGGAGCAGGCTTGAGTCAAGAACACTGTCCGAAAACGTGCAGACTCCGACCAGTCAAGAGCACGCTGTGTTAGCCGCTTTTATGTTCAGAGACACGGTTTCCGTTTATCTTTAATACCCTAATACAACAAACTTATAGGGAGGATTGCCCGAAAATCAATCTTTGCAATCCGAAGACGATCATGAACGCACTGACAAAAGCAGCTGATGAATTAGGAGCAATATATAAATAGATTATGAATGAAGGCGAATCAAACCTAATGGAGCCAGCTACCATAGGAAAAATGAGCAAACCTGCTCCAAGCACAACGTAAATGAGCGCTACCACGCGATTTCTTTGGACGCTACGATTATTAAACCATAACCAAGCTAGTGACAAGCTGACCATCAATACATTGGCAAGATAAGCCAATGCCATCCAGTCGAATGGACCGTTAGCATCTTGTCGATAAATTCGTGCAAGAGCGGAGATCCAATGGTCAAGCCTATAACCGATGACAATAAGCAAAATTGCTGCAAGTATAGATGTGAGGGATGGGACAAACTTCTTCATATTCCATGCCTTCTGATGTTCATGTCCATCATCATACAAGGCGTCGGCTAACTAGGGCTTATGCGATCTCAGGTCGATTAAGGCCTTTTAGCTTACAAAAAACAGAGTCCGCCTCCAGCATGCTACTTTTTAAATAAAATGTCACCACGAGGCGATCCACCTCCAACAAAGGAAACTCTGTCTTGCTAAACAACTCCTCTCCTCCAAGGGGGTCATTTCATTCAGAGCTTGCTTCGCCCTCTCGCACTCGCAGTGACGATGGGGCAAGCATATCGGAAAACATCCATCCATGCAAGACCTACGAAGAGCAGCGGGGTCATGGGAAATTCATTGCAACAAGTATCGAGCTCCTAAAAAGGACCCTCCAGGCAAAGATTTACTTTTTGAAAGTCAATATCTCATCCCATATATGAGGTCGGCCTGATCGGCACACGGTCTTCGCAATGCATCAACCCTTCACCTATCAGGCTTTTGACCCTCTACGACAAGCATTCCATTCTTTCTACTCCAGCAGAGACGTTATCTTCCTAGCGTCTTCTCGATCCGCGTATCCGGGATCAGCCACATCAGTGCCACCAGGAAATAAATTGCCAGCGAGATATTCGTATTGATAAACGCGAACACGATCGCCACCGTATATGCCACCAGCGAACCAATCTCCTTGATCCTTCTTCCCAGGGCAGTCGCGATGACTGAGCCCGTGCCATGCAGGGTCACCAGCGTCAGGGTCAATATGTAATAGGCTAGCCCAGACATCCATAACACCACACCATAGAGCGCAACGGGCAACTGTGCGAAGTTATTCTCGCCCATCCAGCCGGTCACGAACGAGATCAGTGAAAGCCAGAACAATAGATGCAGGTTGGCCCACAACACCGATCCATTCACCTGTTTGGAGGCCTGGAACAGATGGTGATGGTTATTCCAATATATGCCGAGGAAAATAAAGCTGAGCACATAACTCAAAAAGATGGGAGCCAGTCCCTTTAACGCCGGCCAATCTGCGCCTTCCGGCACGCGCAACTCCAGCACCATAATGGTGATGAGGATGGCGATCACGCCATCGCTAAACGCCTCCAAGCGTCCCTTGCTCATAGTCACAAGGATAATCGAAGAAGGGGAGAGTACGCAAGGCGCGGCACCACCACTCATGGTATGCTCAAGTCGCCGTCCTCGGCGGCGATTCCTACTACGATCAGCACCGAGGACGGCGACTTGAGCGAGGAATGTCGTATTTGGGGAGGCTGTGTGGGGGCGAGCAAAATTTAACTTCTTCCCATATTGACTTTACATTCGCTATCATTACAATGAGATAGGAGCGATGCACTTATATTGGTCAAAAACAACTTTAGAGGAGATTGTGATGATTGCGAAGAGATTGGCTTTTAGTCGTTATTTTATTTCCTGGTTAAGTATGATGACATTGATTGCGGGGGTCATGGCACCTACGCCTGCCCTGGCCTCACACACACCGAATCCAACCAGTGTAACGATTGCGGGTTCACTGCAATCTGAACTGGGCTGCACTGGAGATTGGCAACCGGATTGTGCCAATACTCATCTTGCATACGATGCAAATGATGATATCTGGCAAGGAACATTTAATATCCCAGCTTCAACTAATGAGCCTGGGGGCAAATGGGAGTACAAAGCGCCACTAAACGACACTTGGGATGAAAATTATGGTTTGCATGCCGTGCAGGGTGGCGACAATATCCCGCTTACCGCAGATGGGACTCCGGTAAAGTTCTACTATGATCATAAGTCTCATTGGGTCACTGACAACAAAAGCTCGCGAATAGCTACTGCGCCCGGTAGTTATCAAAGTGAAATTGGCTGCTCCGGCGACTGGGATCCAGGTTGCTTGCGTTCATGGCTTGAAGACACCGATGGCGATGGCATTTACACCCTCGCAACGACTGCCATACCACAAGGTAATTATGCATTCAAGGTAGCAATTAATGAGGACTGGCCCGAAAACTATGGCAGTGGCGGTGTACCAGGTGGCGCAGATATTCCTTTCGGCGTGCCAGGTTCTGGCTATATTGTCACGTTTAGTTTCAACTCAGCTACGAATACTCCCAGTGTCAACGTTGCAAGCAGCGGTCCACAGTTGGATAACAACGTGGAATGGGATGGCTTGCGGCATGATTCACGTGATCTGCTCTATCGTACGCCGGGTGGGGCAGTGGCCGCAGGAACCGATGTCCGCATCCGCTTCCGAACGTTCCATAATGATGTGACCGGCGTATCCCTGCGTCTCTATGATCTGAACGCCAACGGACAAAAGATCGTCCACATGGCGGTCGCCGCTGAGGATGTTTCCTGCTACCAGGCGGGGCTCGAGCAATCTAGCTGCGACTTCTGGGAAGCAAACATCCATCAAACGACTCCGAATAACTTCTGGTATCGCTTCATCGTTACGGATGGGACCGATACCGATTACTATGCCGACAACACCTCCGCTCTGGATGGCGGCCCGGGCAGTCCCACCGACGATGCCGTGGATAACAGTTATGCGCTTATGTTCTATGACCCGGCCTTCCGCGCGCCTGCCTGGGCCGCGAACGCCAGCATCTATCAGATCTTTCCTGACCGCTTCCGTAACGGGCGCTCCAATAATGATCCCAAGACCAATGATGTCCGCTATGATGACCCGGTCCTTAGCCTTCCGTGGGGCATTCTGCCCGAAGGCTATTGCCGCAACTATGCGGATGCGGATACCAAATGTCCATGGAGGTTTGATTCGACGCCGCCCGATTGGAGTCCCACCAAGGAAGGTCCGCGCGGTCGTGATTACTATGGCGGCGATCTAGTGGGCGTCACTCAGCAGCTTGATTACTTAAAGAACCTTGGTGTTACGGCCATCTACTTTAATCCGATCTTCACATCCCAATCGAATCATGGCTACGATACTGCCAATTATCGGCAGATTGACCCAGGACTTGGCACGCTCAAAGAATTCAAGACATTAGTGACTGAAGCGGATAAGCGTGGCATCCACATTATTCTGGACGGCGTGTTCAATCACATGTCGTCTGACAGCCCCTTCTTCGATCGCTATCATCATTACAGTGACATTGGAGCATGTGAATCGCCAACTTCACAATGGCGTGCCTGGTTCTTCTTCCATGATGTGACACCCGGTACCGGCACCTGTATCGACAGTCAGGGCCGTACAGATGCCGCCACTTACGATGGTTGGTTTGGCTTTGACAGTATCCCAGTGCTCAACAAGAGCAATCCAGATGTGCAGAGTTATTTCCTTACCAGCCCAAACAGTATCTCTAAATCTTGGCTCAATGAGGGTGCGGGCGGCTGGCGCCTCGATGTGATGGGAGACTCCTCTTTCCCGACCGGCTACTGGGAAACCTTCCGCGGCGTGGTCAAGCAGGCCAGGCCTGAGGCTCTGATCATCAGTGAGACCTGGCAGAAGGACAGCACGCTCCTGCGCATGTTGCGCGGCGACCGTGCCGATACCAGCATGAATTACCGCCTGCGGGATGCCGTGGTCGGCTTCCTGGCGCCGGGCGGATTCGACTCCAAGGGCTTCGCCGATAGTGGGCGCATCATCCTGCCCTCTGAGTTTGCCTCCCGCCTTGCCTCCATTCGCGAAGACTATCCGGATGCCGCCTATTATTCGTTGATGAACCTGCTGGATAGTCACGATACTGAGCGCATCCGCTGGACGCTAACCCCGGGAGAGGAAACGACTGCCTCAAAGGAACAGAACGCGGCCAATGTAGCGGCCGGCAAGTTACGCCAGCGACTGGCTTCGCTCATTCAGTTCACTGTGCCTGGCGCACCGACTGTCTACTATGGCGACGAAGCGGGCGTCACAGGTGACGATGACCCGGATGACCGCCGCACCTATCCGTGGCTGGATCGCGGTGGTACCCCCGATCAAAGTTTGTTCAGCCATTATCAAATGTTGAATACCCTGCGGCGCACCAATAGTGCTTTGACCCAGGGTGATTTCAAAGTCCTGCTGGCTGACGATGCGTCCGAGGTGGTTGCCTATGGCCGCAAGACAGGCAGCCAGGCTGCGGTTGTGATTATCAATCGGGGTAGTCAGGCCTGGTCAGGCTCCATCCCGGTAGCGGGTTATTTGCCGGATAACGTCACATTGAATCAAGCCTATGTCGTCGGCACGGGCGGTGACAGTCCTCTCACGGTTTCGGGCGGTGCGATCGATGCTTCCCTGGGCCCTCTGAGCGCGGCGTTGTTGCTCACCGGAAACGTCGATCTTACTCCAACGGCAGCACCGGCTGGTTTACAAGTGATCGAAGAAGGGAACGGTTCTGTCAGCCTGGAATGGAATAGTGTTGCGAATGTAGATGGCTACAATCTCTATCGCAGTCCGTTGAGCGGAGGCGGGTGGCAAAAAGTAAACGATACTTTGATCGCTTCTCCCGACTATATTGATAGCGGTTTGCAAAATGCGCGCACCTATTACTACGTCGTCACCGCCCTGGATGGCTTTGGAAATGAGAGCGCTTATTCCAATGAAGTCAGTGGTTTGCCGCATCTCACGATTGGCTGGGCAAATCTACAATGGCCACCAACTCTAATACACACGATCAGCGTGACCAATCGCACTGATAATGTTTACGGGCAGGTCTGGATCGATGGGGTCACCAACCAACCCGGTCAGACGCCAAGCTTGCGCGCCCAACTAGGTTTCGGGCCCGATGGTAGCAACCCAGATGGCAACGCCGATTGGGCCTGGGTCGAGGCAGCCTTCAATACGGATGCAGGGAACAACGATGAGTTCGTTGCCAGTATGCTGCCGGAAGCTACCGGTGTCTATGACTATGCCTTCCGTTATTCCACCACCAATGGACGCGACTGGGTCTATGCCGACCTGGATGGCATTGGGAATGGATACGATCCTGCTCAAGCCGGCGCGCTTACAGTTGATGCGAGCAGTGATACAACAGCTCCTTCGACGCCTACAGGTCTGGCTGTCCTTTCCGCTTCACCGGCTGGGATACAGTTAACCTGGGACGCAATTTCCGGCGATACTACGCTCTATGGATATGAAGTATTACGTAGTGATACAGCCAGTGGCCCTTATGCTATGATCGCCCGTATCACAGACAATTCCTACACCGATACTTCAGTGGTCGAAGGCGGAATCTATTATTATATTGTTCGCGCTCTCGACCAATCGTTTAACCGTTCAGGCAATTCGACTGAAGTGAGCGCCACTGCCGAATTGCGGACAGTCACTTTGGTTTTCAATGTAACAGTCCCTGACACTACCGATGCAACGGGTCGCTCCGTTTACATCGCTGGCTTCCTCGATCGGCTGGATGGAAATCTTCCACAATGGGATGCCGCTGGAGTTGTGCTCACCCGAGTAGATGCCACCCATTGGACGATCACTCTCACGGGCAAGGAAAGCACGCAGATCGAATACAAATTTACGCTGGGCGATTTTGATCACGTGGAAAAAGACGCGACCTGTAGCGAGATCGGAAACCGCCAGCTCACACTGACCTACGGCGCGACCGGAAGGCAAAACGTAAATGACACCGTCCTCAACTGGCGCAACGTCGCCCCATGTGGTAACTAAACTGTGTCATTCTACTGAGCTGCGGAGCGCGACGAAGAATCTCTGGCTCTGCTAATCTAAAAAAGGGAACAGGCGTCCATGGACGCCTGTTCCCTTTTTTAGATTATGGCAATTCCTACTGAGCAACGGTTTTGAATACCGATAGTTCATCCACCAGCGGACGAAGGGAGACCGGCATTGTCGTGTCATTCGTACGAACGGTATGACAAATAATACCAGCGTCCACAGTGATGGTGTACTGATATTCATCTGGATTGAATTTCACGATCAGGTTTTCTGGAATGTTAAAAAATTCCGCCTGCTTGATCAAACGAATAAAGGAGCGAGCGTCATTCTTTGGAAGCTGATTGAGATTCAGTTCGTATTTCATCCCCGTGCCTACAAAACCACCCGAGCGCTTAAAAGTAATTGTGGTCATATCTACCCTAACCTTTCTGTTCACTGCCTATGATAGAAACATCCACCAATGATGGCAACCACGTATAAAGTTAAGAACGATAGTAGCGCCGGTTTATTACTGTCCCACTTGCTTTTGTCACGCTTTCGGTGATTAAATTATACTCATAAATTGATTGTTGAACCAATCGAATATTTTTCTTGACATGCGCCCTCCGAAAGACTACAATTTTTCGCACGTATTTTTATATATCTGTTTGGGGAACAGACCAACCAAAAGGAGAGGATCATGGCTTTTGAATTACCGAAACTTCCGTATGCAGTGGACGCATTAGAACCCTACATCGATGCACAAACGATGAGCATCCATCACGACAAACATCATCAGGCTTATGTGACCAATCTTAATGCTGCCATTGAAAAGCATCCCGAACTGGCGGGTAAATCTCTTGAAGATTTGCTCTCAGACCTGAATGCCGTCCCTGAAGATATTCGAATGGCAGTCCGCAATCACGGCGGCGGAACCTGGAATCACAATATGTTCTGGGAAATCATGGGCCCCAAAATGGGCGGCATGCCCAGCGGTGAGTTGACCAAAGCATTGGAAGCCGCCTTCGGTTCGTTCGATGCCTTCAAGGCTGAATTTGAGAAAGCTGCCACCACTCGCTTTGGCTCAGGCTGGGCCTGGCTCGTCAAGAAAGGCAACGGCCTGGCGGTCGTTTCCACTGCCAATCAGGATAATCCGCTCTCCGATGGATCAGCCCCCATTCTGGGTATTGATGTCTGGGAACACGCCTACTATCTGAAATATCAAAACCGCCGACCCGAATATATTTCGAACTGGTGGAATGTTGTCAATTGGGAAGCTGTGGCGGAGAGATATAAATAACAATTCCATCCAAGTGCCGGTGATCCGAAGCATACGCTTGCAACACGCTTTGAACTTTGCACCAAACACGAAGCAAGATATAATAATCAAAAGTCGTAAATACCTTCCCGAAAAGGAGATTTTCAAATGACACATATCGTCACCAGCTTATGCGTTCGTGACCGCGGTTGTATCGATGTTTGCCCCGTTGAATGTATGATCGCTGGGCAGCCACTTAATGAATGGCCCTGGATTTACATTGATCCTGATACCTGTATCGACTGTGGGGCCTGTGTTCCTGAATGTCCATTTGCCGCCATCTTCCCGGAAGATGAAGTCCCTTCGGCTTACACCGCAAAAGGCGGCGAGTATATTAGCAATGTAGGTCTCACCGGCCATTTCGAAGGCACGAATCATCATGGTGGCCCCATTGTGTTGGATACCGCCAGACAATTGGAGGCAGGTGAAGTGATCGATCTGACCCCCGATATTAAGCCGAACTATGATTTTTTTAAGGGCGGTCCTGGCTACGCCGCGAAAGATACTGATAACGGAATGTGAATCTTTTCGTAACGGACTGCCCTTGCGATCTAGGCAAGGGCAGTTTTGTTTTATGGGTTCATCGCGTCAACCAGTAACTCCCTGCCAATCTTTTGCGCGAGTCTTACATTATCTTCCTCAAGCAATACTACTACAACCATGGGAGAGGCCTGCCAATTTGGAGGTGTCCCGGCGATAAACCAGGTGACCGGCGACTCATCGCTTTTTGCCTGACCGACATGGGCCCAATAACTTTCACCCTCCACAGCCAGGGACTGAGCGGTCTCATCTGCAGCCAGGGCCTGGATCGCTTCGATCGGCGTTCCCAAGGCGGGCAGCACCACCCAGCCAACATTCGGCGTGTTGACCGCTGTGGCAATGCGCGGTGCAGGGAGAGTGCCATGATTGCTAAACGCGGCCGAGGCCAATGCCACTTGTAAGGGGGAGATATGCAATTCAGTTACTTCCCGCTCCGAAATGGGTGCAGCGACCTGCATCCGCAACAAGGGCGCGCGGTAGAAACCAAATGTTTCATACACTTTTTGCAGTTCCGCTTGCGAGGGGGTTTTATTTCCAAACAGCGCCTGCTCGAAAGGTTCGATCAGGGTGCCGATAGGATAGAGTCCCTGGGTGGCGCGGTTGATCAGGGGTTTTTCAGGATCTTTATTAAGCCGCGTCCCAATTTCATTCAAATTGGCTGGATCGTAGGTGGGGTGAGATGACATCACAAAGATTTCGCCGGTTTGGGTATTCAGCAGCACCACTGCACCGCGATGATCCTTCATGCTCGCATCTGCGCGAGCTTGAAGGTACAAATCCAGGCTCAGGCGCACATCCAATCCATGAGGCGACATGCCATACAACAGGTGATTCCACCAGATGGTGGTCGCAGGGTTGCCTCTCAAGCCGCGGAGATATTCATCCAGGGAGGCTTCCAATCCTGATTGACCATAAATCGGATGATTGTATCCGGTGACCGGTGCCAGGTCGGGATATGCATACACGCGTGAATAACTGCCGGTTGTCCCTTCTGTTCCGTCAATGGTGTGATTGGTTCGGTCGAGCAACTTACCGCGCGGCACGTAACGATCTTCAATAATACGGCGAGGGTTATCCGGGCGCGTGAGCAGGTCAGGACCGCGTATGATTGCCCACCATCCATTTGCCAGGGCGGCCACAAACAATCCAGCGCAAAGGAACGCGCCGAGCGCAAAATAAGGCTGCGGCCTTGGAAGGGGAGCGGGCTCTTCATCCAAATGGTTGCTGATCAAAAGAAGAATCAACAGGGCAACGAATGAGGTGAGAAGAGAAGACCCGCCGTATGAAATGAACGGCAAAGTGACGCCCGTCAGTGGCAGCAGGCGCAGATTCCCACCAATGATCAACAAGGCCTGGATCCCCAGGTAGGCCGTAACTCCCGCCGCGAGCAGACGCCGGAACATGTTTGGCGCGCGTAGAGCAATGCGCAGGCCGCGCACCAGAATAATGCCGAAAATGGCGATCAAGCCGATTGTCCCCGTGAGACCAGTTTCCTCTGCGATGGCCGCGAAAATAAAATCTGAGATCGCCACCGGGACAAGCGCTGGGCTTCCCAGGCCGGGCCCGCGTCCATTGAGACCACCATTCGCAATTGCAAGGATGGATTGAATGATCTGGTAAGAGCCGCCGCCCGGGTCATTCCATGGGTTAATCCATGAATCAATCCGCAGGCGAATGATGTCAACCAGATAGTAACCAGCAACCGCCATGAATCCTAGAATTACCGCGCTGATGAGGATCGTTCGACGACGACCGGTAGCCAGATAGATAATGATGGTGTAGAGCGCAATAAATATGGAAGCCGTCCCGAGATCACGCTGGAACAGCAAAAGCAGGATGGCAATCCCGCTTAACAGAAACGTCGGATAAATCAGCGGGAACGCGTTCAGATTAATGGGCAGTCGATCTGCCAGATAAGCAGCCAGATAGGCGACCAGCAAAAGTTTGAGCGGCTCGGACGGCTGGAAATATAACCCGCAACAGCCCAGCCATAAACGCGGCCCGTATCCGTTTGGATTGGTTCCAAAGATCAAAGTCAGGGCAGTGAGCAGCAGCCCGCTGCTCAGCAGAATGTACTTATATTTGCGGAGGAATTCGAGTGTGGTCGGCAGGCCTAATCCAAACAAAAACACGATGATACTGACGGCCAGCCAAAGTGCCTGCCGCGCCCCAAAACTGGGTTCCAGCCTCCAGACGGTCAGCAATCCCCAGCCGCTCAAAAATGCGGTCATCGGAAATAAATACGGGTCGGCATCTGGCAGCTGCCGAATAATGGATTGATGCGCTCGCAGAACAAAAAGCCCCCATAAAAGCAGCGCGATCCATTGCGACCAGCGATAGTTGACATCCAGATTGCGGGCACGTACCGCCGGGGCAAGGGTAATAATGAGTGTTTGTAAAAAGAGAAAGACAACCGCGACTTTCAGTAGGTTGCTTTGCGTGACTCTATTCATTTACTGTAAGTACTTGTGGACGAGCAGATCGAGTTTCTGACGCGTTTCCGCCGGGATCACATCTTTATGCGTGATCAAGGCAGTGGCAAGCGCATGCTCACAATTACAGTCGCGCTGATGCTTCAGTTGGCGCGCTAGGATGCGCACCGCTGCTTGGGCGATGGCAGTATTTTTGTTCAGGGTTTGAATCACCATTTCAACCGTCACTGGCGCCTCGCTAACGTGCCACACATCGTAATCTGTCACATGCGCCATGGTTGCATAACAAATCTCTGCTTCACGCGCCAGGAATGCTTCGGGCGAAGCCGTCATGCCGATGATGGACATTCCCCAGGTCCGATAGGTTTTGGATTCCGCCTTGGTTGAAAAGCGCGGACCTTCGATCGTGATGAATGAACCGCCGCGATGAATGACACCGCCTGCCAGACGGACTGCTGATTCCAATTGATCCGAGAGATCCCAGCAAAAAGGATCTGCAACGCTCACGTGCGCAACCAATCCTTCACCAAAGAAAGAACGCGCTCGTCCATGGGTGTTATCATAAATTTGATCGGGGATCACGATATGACCCGGGGCAAATTCCTCCTGCAATGAGCCGCACGCGCTGATGCTTACAATTCGTTCCACACCCACTGATTTCAAGGCATAGATATTGGCGCGATAGGGAAGCTCACTGGGTGTGATGTGATGACCAATCCCATGGCGCGCCAGAAAAGCGACGCGTTCCCCTTCCAAAGTGCCAACCACAATGGGCGCACTTGTTTTTCCAAAAGGGGTGGTGATATCGTGTTCATGTGTGTCGATGAGCCCCGGCATTTCATACAGACCTGAGCCCCCGATTACTGCCAGGTTTACTTTCTCGGTCATTCTCGGCCTCCAGCCTAACGAATCATTGCAAACGGAACTTCAACCTCATCTTCGACACGAATGTCAAAGAGTGTATTTCCGCACTTGAACTGATCGCCCGTGATCACTACCGCAGGTGTAGTCAGGATTTCACGGTTCAGGAATGTTCCATTCGTGGAGTTAAGATCCTCCAGCCACCATTGACCATGGTGATGAGTCAGGCGAGCATGATGGGCAGATAAAGCCTCATCCATTATGGAAAGGTCGCAATTTGTATCACGACCGATCATGACCTCAGGTTGCGAGAAGTGTTGGAGACTTTCCTTGCCGTCTGGGATTTTAAAGTGGATAGTTAGCGTTGGCTTTTTTTGTAACGCCAGCTTATCGCCCTGCTGCTTGAGTTCCTGCAAAAGAGTCCAGAGTGCCCACCCTAAAAATGCATACAATGCGATGGCAAGCACGAATCGCAGCAGAAGGACGATGGTGGCAATCATTGATCAGGGTTGTCTTCTCTTTTTTTAATATTCTTCAGATCCACCGTATTATGCTCAAGGGTTGCTGTTGGTCTTTCGCTGATACCGGGGTCGGGATTCAAGGGCGAGGTTGTCGCCAGATCCTGGCGGGGAGGAGGGTTATCCTGGCCGAAGATCAAGGCAACACCCGCTAATGAAATGACATCCCCTGGATAAAGTACGGTCTGGCTGGTGCGCTGACCATTCACAAACGTTCCACCGGTGGAATTAAGATCGAACAGCACAAATCGTCCTTTGATGGCGCGCAGTTGGGCATGATTACGTGAAACCCGTGGATCGTCGATCACCAGCTGGTTTTCAAGCCTGCGCCCGATGTTCACAACCGCTTCATTCAGTGGATGTACTTTCACACCCTCAATGATCAGGAACGCGTTTTCCGGGATATTATCACTTTCTTCAGTTTCTTCATTCATTGTAGACATGTGCATTCCTTGTGTATCTGCGACAGGTTCCAGTTTATGCGAGGCCACCACCTTTATTTCCTCCGCTGAAAAATTGTCATCCGTCGTGATGACGATGGTGGGCTGCGTCACGAATTTTAATCCGACATCCCGGCTGGCTGTGATAATAATATTCTTCAAGGCTTCGATCGTGCTTGGTTCCTTCCACATGGGGGAGGTATCGGTTGCAACGATCAACGTAAATACATTGGGCGCGATGGCCCGATCATCTTTTTGCTGAACAATATTTTCCTTAACGGCAGTCGCTAAACGTTGAATGACCCGATCTTCCATTTTTAAGCCTGGAAGTATCCCCGCCAATTGATCTTCAACCAGCTTCTGTATTTTTGCTTCCAGTTGATCAAGTTTTAACATGATGAAAAGCCCTCACATTCGTTTGACGGCATAGTTATTATAGAGGGGAGACGAAAAATCTGCAAGCCATATGGTTTGCAGATTAATATCACATAGCGTAATGCGGGCAAAATTCTAATGTAACTTCGCACTACAATTTGGGCAAATCTCTTCCTCGAGGGTGACCACAAATCCACAATTGCCGCAGGTCGTCGGATGGGCAGTTCCCATAGGAGCGCCACAAGTCAGGCAATTGGCCTCTCCCAGTGGATTGGCTGAGCCGCAATATTCGCATGAAATACGCGCCAACTTTTCAGATAACGCGTAGGAGGCCCCCAACGCTGCCACCGTGCTCTGAATCACCTGCCAGGTTTTCTCGTTAAGCTGAATACTTTCAATGTCCTGCGCCAGATCATCCAATCGGCTGAGCAGGCTGAAAGGATTTCGAAGCGCAGAGAGCGCGGTTTGGCCCAGGCTGGCTGCAACTCCCAGCCACGCCTGCTGACCAAGTTCCACGATAATCCCGTCTTCGATGGTTTGGAGGTTAATAGTCAGCGCGGTTTGACCACCCGAGGGGGAGCCCATCCGCGTCGCGATCTGGATCGCCATCTTGTCTTTATTTCCAACTACTTGTGTGAGCAGATTGCCACGATTGAATTCTGCCATTAAGGCATGTGCGATATCATTGGGCTGAATGTTGCCGTGAAAGATTCGTCGTTCCATGTTTTCGATTATAATCCGTTTATAAGCGACGACGATTTGTCGTCGTATTTTGTATCTAAAGAATATCTACGCAATGAAACAGTTTTGGTTTAAGACTTTGTTGGGGATATTAATGGTTTCAGGGTTGAGTGTGGGAGCCTTTTTTTCACCGAGGCAGGCTGAGGCGTATCAGGACGCGCCTACACCGACTGGAATTTTTGTCACCGTTACGTATACAGATCCGATTAATGTGCGAAGTGGGCCTAGTACGATCCTGTATCCGATCGTTGCACAGCTCGCGCCCGGGGCTGTGGTCCCGGCCCTTGGAATCTCACCGGGACGTGAATGGATCCAAATTTCCTATCCGGGCGGAACGGGCTGGGTGTATTCTTCGTTTGTTTCCATTTCTGGGGGGGAACTTCGGATCGTGGAACCGCCTCCGACTCCCACGCCGCTCGTTACAGTCACCATTGACCCAACTCTCGCGGCGGCGTTCAATATTCAGCCGACCCAAACGCGTATGCCGACCTTCACGCCGCCTCCACCCCTGGAAGTGCCGCAGTTTACTGACGCAAATCGCGGACCTTCCTTTTTGGGCGCCTCCGGAATTTTCATCCTTGGTTTGGTTCTGATTGGCGGCATTGGTTTGCTGGTGTCGTACCTGTGGCAGAAATAAATCAGGTCACCATGTTACATAAAACGAGAATGATCGTCTGGGTGGCTGCGGTCCTTGGGATCCTACTTTTGGGCTCATTCCTGCCCAGCGGACCGGTGGTACTAGCTCAACAACCCACTGGCTCCATCCCGACCGTGACAGGCACACCCGAAGGGCCAATCATTACCGTGTATCAAAATCTTGCGGTGATCCATGTATATGCTGGTCCAAGTACGTTTGATTATCCTTCGATCGGTATTTTGTTGGCGAATGAAACGGCTCCGGCAATTGGTCGCGCAAAAGATAAGTTGGATTGGATTCAAATCATTTATGAGGGTGTGCCGGGTTCCAATGGCTGGATCTATGGTCCGTATGTGAAACTTTCGGCCGGTGCGATCCTGCCGCTGGTAGAAGTCCCCGCTACGCCAACTCCATTTTCGACGCCCACGATTGACCCAACTCTGGCTGCCGCCTTCATTGGCCAACAAACTCCGACCCGTTTGCCTACGTTCACGCCGCCTCCGCCTCTGGAGCAACCCGCATTTAGTGACGCACCCAACGCTTCCGCGACAAATATTCCCGCGGGATTATTGATCCTCAGCCTCGGTTTGTTTGGTTTCTTTGGTGCGGTCATTTCCTACTTGCGTGGGAGATAGCAGAATCGGCGTCTTAAAAGTAGTAACAAAAGGACCGAGCTTTGCTCGGTCCTTTTGTTACTTTCAGAAGTCTGGGCTAGTTATTGCAGGAACAGGAACCACCACAAGCGCAGGCACTTTCGCCGTGTTCATGGCTTTGAGCATTTGGACTATCCACCGCGAAACCAGCACCGCGGACTGGGTCATTGACAAAGTCAATCGTCGCGCCGCGCAGGTAATCAATGGATACTTCATCTACCACAACCTGTACGCCATTGGCGTCGAACGTAGTGTCCACGTCCCGGATATTATTATCCAATGCCATGCCAAAATTCACACCTGAACACCCACCGCCAGCCACATAAACTCGCAGCGCGTAACCTTCCAGGTTGCGTTCTGCAAGAATGTTTCTGACTGCATCAGATGCCGCGGTTGACAAAGTGATGGTTGGAGCTACGGTCTCTGTAATGATTTTTGTCTCGAGTTCTTCTAACATTTTCTCTCCTTCTTGGAGTTAAATTGGATGTATCTTATCAAAATAGCGACAGGCTGTCAACTACTAACTATTACGTTTGTTCTTCTTGACACATACCTACTGCGACTGTAAAATCCCCCTGCTATTCAGGCGCAAGCCTATATCTTTCATCTTTCGGGAGGACTTACCCACACATGTATGCTATGCAAGGATTACAACCTTTTGAGGCGATCGCGATTTGGGTCATATTTGGCATTGCCATTATCGGCCTTTTATACGCGCTCTTCCTGCGCAACCAAATCCTGCGCGAAGATAAAGGCACTGAAAAAATGCAGGAAGTTTGGAATGCGATCAAAGATGGGGCAAATGCCTATTTACAAAAGCAGTTCCGCTCCATTCTGCCCTTGATCGCTGTATTGGCCGTTGCATTGTTTCTGTCCGTGTATATTGTTCCGCCTTCCCCTGAAGCGCAGGAACGCTTCCAGGGTCTGACAGATGCTCAACTCCAGCTTTGGATTGGTATTGCGCGCGGTCTAGCATTCATTATGGGTGCTGGCTTCTCGCTGACAGTTGGTCAGCTTGGCATGCGTATGGCGGTGGAAGCAAATGTTAGGGTTGCATCGGCTTCGAAGCGATCCTTTGGTGAAGCGCTTCGTATTGCCTACCGAGCAGGAACCATCACTGGTATGCTCACCGATGGTCTGGGTCTGCTGGGCGGCACAATCATCTTCATTATCCTGGGTATTGCCGCTCCGGATGCCTTGCTTGGGTTTGGTTTTGGTGGAACACTCCTGGCGTTATTCATGCG
>Ga0065707_10081872_pt1 | contig 32313 bp, 38 predicted proteins | sample SwiRhicommuniRL3_FD_59094 | JGI IMG/M metagenome (GOLD analysis project Ga0065707, IMG submission 59094) | Switchgrass rhizosphere bacterial communities from Rose Lake, Michigan, USA - RL3 v2 (version 2) | ecosystem: Host-associated > Plants > Roots > Rhizosphere > Soil | place: East Lansing...
CCTGGGTGGAGCGTTCAAGCTCGACCAGACATGGCAGTTCGGCGGATCGGTCGCGATCGGCACCGAAGGCGGCGATGTCGCCGGCAAAGCGGTGCTGACCGGTCAGTGGTGATCTATTCTCAAATTTGAGAATAGGCGGGGGCGGCTTTATAGTCGCCCTTTTTCTTTGGCTTCACGCTCCGCGCGCCGCAGCGCCAGACCATCCCGGATCATGGTGTGGATGAGATTGCTGATCGACCGGTTCTCTAGCTCAGCAAATTCCTTCAGCTCGGCCATCATCTCGTGATCGAGCCGAACATTTTGCGTGATCATCCGCTTGGGTGTTTTTGCCGCCATATCAACCGCAAACCTACCCCGAGCGGTTGAACGCGGCGACAATTTGCACGCGGTGAATTGAAGCAATTATTGACACTATCCTACCGAATGCGGTGAAATGCGGTGGCATCCAATTGTGTGGGGGTGAGGATGGTCAACGTTGCCGCCGAGCTGATCGAAGAGCGCATCAGCCGGCTCCTGGCGCTCTGTCACGCCGCGCAGATCGTTGCGGCCGGGCAGGAGGCCAAAACACCCGGTGTCACCCTGCTGGTCACAGAGATCGAGCGGGGAATCAAAGACCTTGCCGACGAAATCAGATTTCAGGCGAGAGAGGGGAAGCCATCGAATGTCGTCCGCCCGCGCGGACGCTGGGGATCGGCATGACTGCGGATGAGTTTGCCGATATCGGCTTGAAGCCGGTCATCTTCATCGTTGGCGTGATCGCCGCCGTGATGATGGTGGCAGTGTTCATGGTGGTGGGGATAGTTTCGATCGCCTGGATCGTGGTCGCTGAGGGCGGATGGCGGGTATTTCAAGCTGGCAGGGCGATGATGCCGTTGTCGCCGGGGGGCAAGCTGTCGGCCGCAATAGCCGCACTGCTGCTGGTCATGTTGATCGTCGCCGGGCAGACCGAGATCGGCAGGAAGATTATCGTTCTGCTTCTGCATGCATGAAGAAACTGCTGCAAAAACTCATCCGAAAACTCGTACATAATTCATAACAAAATTCACCGCCAGAATTGTATACAATACTCCCATTACTCACGGCGGCGCTTCGGTTTCCATGAAGTGTCCGTCGTTTTGCTTTTGAAGAGGGGGTATTTTGCTCGCCAGCGCCAGTATGTGCCGTGGCCGATGCCGAGGATATAGCGGATCTGATGGGCCTTGAGGCCGATGTCGCGCATCCGGCCGGCCATCCAGGCGAAGAGGGGGGAGTATTTTGGAGGACGCGCCATGGTGGCGCAGGGTGGTCGATTCTAGCGGCGAGGAACCACTTTCGCCTGCCAGGACGCCGGTGCGGGGGGCGAAGCGTCCTTGGTCAGCTGGGAGATCTTATAGTCCATGAGCGCCATGTCAGCGGACGTTCTGTTCGCGCTAACATAGACAATCCCAGCGACGATCATGCCGAGCAGTATACCGGCATCTTTCACCACTCCAAGGATCTGGGTCAGGCTCACATGCGGCCGACTCTCGGCCTTTGTCACCGCGGACATGATCGCGTCAAGCTTGATATCCACGCCGTCCAGCCGCTTCTCGGTCGAGATCGCATGCCGCTCCAACGCGACCAATCGGCCGTCGAATTCGTGCATTCCAGCGCTCCGCGGCATTCGGTTTTGGTGTAGGTTGGGGGTAGCCATTTGCGCAGGTCCTTCTGCGTGGTGGTTAGGGGGGCGGGCTCGGCGTTCACAGCGCCGGCTCGTTCCTCGATTTCAACAGGTCAATGGTTTCGTCCGGGCGCGAGGCAATTATGCAACAGGAGCGGACCATGGGAAGGCCGATAGCCCTGTAAACACGTGGAAAACACGTAAGGCGGTGCCCGGGGCCTGCAATTTTGTTCTAAATAGAAAGCTTGCCGTACAAATCGGCGGTGCGATTCAGTTCGTCTCCAGGGGCAAAACCAGATCAGCTGCGGCGAAAGCCCAGTTGTGGCGTGTGCGTAGAAATTATGGAGACAAACATGGATAGCATTTCGGACGAACCGCATAACCCTGAAGTTCTAGGGTCATTCACCGCGAGGTGGCGGGGATGGCTCATCAGCCTGAAGCTGATGAAGAAGCGAAGGGTAAGGCCGCCTAAGCGCAACGGAGATAATCGCGCCTAGGCGGAAATCGCTATGTGAGCAGTGTGCGTACCCAGGGTCGGAGGTCTATTCCGATCCTGGGATCAATCCGCTCGATTTTAACCATATCGACGCGAGTGAATCGCCGCAAGGTAGACCCGAGCGGGGGTGTGGATAAGGCCTGATAACTAGGCCGGCCCGGCTTTCGGCTCAAGCTTCGCCAGCCGGGCTTCGAGATCGGCGAGCTTCTGCTTTAATGCTGAGTTCTCGATCAGGAAATCAGAGCGGTGACGTCGCCTTGGCTGATGCCGAGCTGCTGGAGCTTCGCCAAGGCGACGTCACGGGCGACAGATTTCTGTCGAGCGGCCTCAGCGCTGGCTGCCGCGGCTTCTTGCGCGGCCAGCTCCTCGGCTTCGCGCGCAGCTTCTTCCTCAGCCGTCCAGAGCACGTCGATTTCCGTCATTACCCGGCTTACGGATCGCCCTGATCGCATTTTCTCGGCATCCGACTGGGGAACCTCGTAAAGACAACCATCCGCGTTCTTCTCAAAAAGTCTCACCTGTCCTACCATCATAGAATCCCATATACTGCATAATTACCCGCAGATATGTTTCCAGAGCTAAAGAAAAATCGTATAGCATCTGTATCTTGAGCCGCCTCACGAGCACCTGCTCCATTAGATGCAGTCGTTAGCGGTGTTGCATCTGCTGATCTGGTGCTTAGCTGATACGCTATTCTAGAATTTCGAGCCGTTGATGTCTGATTCAAAAGCAACCCTTCGAAATAGACTCCTTCTTGAGTCCCGTTGCCAATATTCCCTGCAAAGGTAATTGATGCATCCGCTCCGCTGGTCGTGACACCATTTCCCGCGGCGTCGGTGCTGAATTGCTCGACCCAGCTATAATCGCTCGCTCCGGAATCGTAGCTGCTGCCTCCGTTCGTCGAGAAACGGCATCTGAGCTGCACAGCATCTGTAACGGGAAGAAAATCTGCGAAAATTTTAAATCCTCGATATGCAGTGAAGCTTGTCAGAACGAGATCAAGCGTAGCCACATTGGTCATCGTTCCCGATGATAATAGAACCAATCCGCCGGCATAGCTGGGACTTGCGCCGGAACCGCCGGTCTTAAGGAAATAGTTCGCCGTTCCTGCCGCCAGCCGCGCCCATGCGCTCGCATCACGATAGAGGATATCGCCTTGGGCCGCAGAGCCTACGAAGTCGAGAACTTCGGACAGCGTGCATTCTTCGGTGTCGCCGGCCCCGGCAGTTTTCCGTCCGAGAATGCGCGAAGTCGCAGAAATATTCTGCATCTTGGCGTAGGTGACAGCATCATCGGCAATCTCAGCTGTCGACACCGTGGTTCCGGCGCTCCATGTATCAGTTCCAGTGCGCCGGGCAATTCCGGTACTAGAAAGACCCTCCAGCGCCGCCAGATCGTTCGCCAAGGCCAGAGTAGGGTTGCCGCTGACACCGGAGCCATTCGAAACTGTGATGCCTGCCGCGGGGCCTGTGAGCGTCCTAGCGGTATAGGTGGCTGCCGCCGTGCGGACCGTGATGCCGGTCGACGCGATGCCGGGGACTTCGAGGACATTGAACTTAGCCTGCGCCGCAGTGCCGAGGTCGACATCGATGGTCGCCGTATCGGTGGCAACGCGCTCGGCGGTCAAGGTGCCATTGCTGGAGCCGACGATGTATTCGGCGCCGGCCGGCGCAGGGTCGACACTCAGCTCACCGACTGCGGCATTGTGCTGATCGATAAGCTGGGTGAGCGCCAACGACCATTCTTCTCTCATGCGGCCGGTGGAAGGGTCGACGATCTGCGGGTTGACCGGCTTGCGGATGGTGGAGAGGGTGAGGGCCATTATATCAAGCTCAAATATCCACTTTGAAGAGTGTTATCAACGCCTTCGTCATCCATATCAACTGTTACATCGACAGGAGACGCAAATAAAAGTTTCCAAGCAAGCCAAAGATCTTTGCTTCCAGCATAATTTTGTTCTCCATCCTTTGCCGGGGTCATTGTTCTAGGTGAAACTGTTGCACCGCCGCCAATTCCATAGGCGGCAACGACGAGAAGAGGCGACACTGCCGATCCGGAAGGCACCACTTGTGCAGACGGATCGCTGCCGGCCTGCTCGCCCGCCGTCCCTCCGGCAGTAACACCAAGAACTCTTTCGTTAAATCTCAAGATAATTGCTAGCTTGCTGTTGGTTCCCGATCCGTTCATGCCAGTTTTTGAAGAAGAACTGTCTGTGGAGACTGCTATTTTATAGCTAACTATCGCCCTTGACAGAACAGTCGTATTCACAAGACTGGTAAACCCGGCAGGAACTACAGTAGAAGGTGCGCCAACGATATTTTCAGCGAGGTCGTATAATATTACAAGATCGCCATCTAATATGTTCGCAGGCAACGTTATTGATTCAGAAGACGAGGTTGAGAATGCAAAAAGCGATACAGACGATATTGCGGCGGATGGAAGTATTGGAAACAGGCTCATTGCAGTGCAACAATGTTAAGGTGTGAAAAACCATTGTTCCTTATAATGTAGCACATAAAATCATCGCCGCTAGTCGTCGTGAATGCTCCCGTAACTCTTGTAAATCCGCTGGTTGTGACAGCTCCAGCGCTGCCATTGTTGGTGTACTGGACGACAATTGAACATGTCGTCGCCGGGGGTGCCAATGTATGCGCCCCGCCATTCACGGCTTTCTGGAAATTTCCGCTAGCCGGATCGGGCGTGAATGTCCCGCTTGATTTCGTTCCAGCATCAGACTCCGCCGCATTGTATCCTGTCGTCAGAGTATCCGTTACACCCTTAAGAAGCGCATCCTTGCCCTCCACAGCAAGCCGCCCGGCCCCGGAGCGCGATATCGTCGTGTCCGAAGCGTTCCCCAGTTCGATGGCCGTGAACTGCGGAGAGTCGCCGGTGCCGACGCCGAGCGTGGTCCGGACGGCGCCAACCGACGTGTCATCCAAAATGCTGCGCGCCGTGGATGTGAAATCCGTTGTCCCCATTGTGCCGGAACCGGTGAAGTACCCGATCTTGTCAGCGGCGCTGGTCAGGCCGGCGAAAGCGGCCAGTTCGGCGTCGTAGGCCTGTGTAACCGATCCGAGGCCGCTGGCGAGGAGCACATTCGAGCCCTCTACCGCAATCACGCCCGCCGAGACCCGGGTGATCGTCGTATCCGACGCATGACCGAGATTGATCGCCGTGAACTGAGGCGAGTCCGACGTGGCAAGCCCCAGCGAGGCCCGGGTGATCAGGGCGCTCCAGTATGGGTTCACGAGCTGCCACTGTGTCCCATCATGCATGATGATATGGGCTTGCCCATCGTTGACCTCGCCACCGGCACAGGCGCTGCCGCCGACCTGGAGCGCGAGCGCAGATCCGCCATTCAAGGCCACTGTCGTCGTTGAGCTGTTGTCCGCCTCGGCGAAGAACAGGATCATCGTGCCTTCGGATGGTGAGAAGGTCGGCGATGTCGTTAATGTGATGGCGTTGGCGGTGCCGCCGGCTTCGGCGTAGATCAGGTTTCCGTCCTGGATCTGACCGAGCCGGACGCTATCTGTGCGGGCCGAGCCGGCCCCCATGCCGGTGAATTTGAAGGTGTTCAGCGGCAAGTCGGCAGAGGGCTGATTCCCACCGTCACGCAACCAAAGCGAGCTGATGGCGGTCGCCATGTCGTTTTCGCGTGCGTCAGCGAGGGCGGCGGTGTTGTTGACCCCCAGGCCATCGGCGGTGACGTTGACTGCCGCTCCGGTCCGCACGCCATCGGTGCGGGTGTAGACTTTTGAAGGCGCTGATCCAGTGAATGGCATTATTGGCTCCCAATGAAGATGTTCGACTTGGTCGGAGCCCGCAGGGCATCGAATGCCAGCTTCTGGACATCGTAATTGCGGAGGCCATACTTCTTGGCCAGAGACTCGATCTCTTTCGCGCGGAATGTCCAGTTGTCCGTGTTGACCGCTTTCTGGAATTCTTCGATCGTCGGACTTTCTGGCAGATAGTCCTCTTTGGATGATCCAGGCGTCGACTGCAGGATCATGTTGTGGACGCGATTGAAGCGGAGCTGCAGGTCTGCGACGCTCGTGGCGTTCTCAAGGTCGCCGATGGCATTCTCCACCCGGGCGGCATCCTTGTCCGACTGGCTGCCCTTCTGCGGCAACAGCTGCATGGCCTGCAAGGCTAGCTGGTTCTGCGCAGATTTCAGGGCGGCGACTGCACGCCACGCTGGATCTTCAGGAGACTTGATCCGTTCGAGCTGCTGCTGAACAGTCGTCGGATCTGCTTTGCCGAGCCACCCAGGGGTCGAGTATTCAAGACGACGTCGGTTGAGCGCCAGCGCGTCCTCCATCGATGGCATGTTGGCAAGGCTCTGCTTCATATTCTGGATTGTATCTCTCGTCCGGCCGACAGCCTCTTTGGTGATGTCGAGGTTTGCAGCTCTTTTTTCCGCAAGACGCGCGCGGCTGTCGGCCTCGACTTTGCTCTCAGCGATCGGGGTACCATCAGCAGCATAAAGGAAGCCCGATCCATCCGGCGCGAGCTTCTGCACATATCCTTCCGGTGGTTTCGGCGCTGGTGGCCCGACGATGTAGCCGGGATCGGCTGCTGGGGCTTGCGGCGCTGGTGCCTGCTGGGCCTGCACCGGTGCGGGAGCGGACATTTCGGCGGGCACCGGCGCACCCATATCCTGCTTGCCAGCGCGATTGACGACCTGTCCGGCATATCCTGGATCAGGCTGTAGAGCCGCAGGGATGGGCTGTGGCGGCTGTTGTACCTCTGGGGAGATCACCGGGTTCTCCGGCGAAACGTGCATTCTCGGGCCGGCCCCTGGGGCTGGCGAAGATGGTGCGGGCGAACCGCCTTGAGCAGCCAAGGCAGAAATCGGCCGTCCCCACCCGTCGGTTTTCGTGGTGGTCTGCAATTTCAGCAGCGCGTCCATCCCGGCGGCTTTGTAATCTGGGTTGTTGGACCTGATCAGCGCGGCGATCACCGGAGGCACGGCGACACCATCGGTCAGGGCCTTGATAGTGCTGGCTTCGTCGGCTTTTTTGGCCGCGGTCTGCTGGTCCTTGTAATAGCCGCCGATGCCGGCGAGCACCGGTCCGCCGATGGCGGATGCGATGTTCCCCGCCCCCGAGAGCTTCTGGGCATTGGTGATGAGGTCTTCAGACTGCTTGAGCGCGTCGGCGTCATAGCCGGACAGGGCGGATTTGAGACGATCGAGGCCCGCGCTGCCTGTCAGGGTATCGCTGCCCCGGCCGCCCGTCATCGGCGGTGCTGCGGGCGCGGCCGGGGCGTTCTCTTCACCCGTCTTGCCGCCGCTATAGCGCTGGGCAATGGTGCGTTTCATGCTCTTGTCGGGCGACATCACGCCCTCAGCCCATGCGATCGTGTCGGCGCCGGTTTTACCACGAAGGAAGGGGTTGGCGGCGACGGCCTTCGACCCGAGCAGGGCTTCAACGGTCTTGCCGGGATCAGCGTAGATTGCAGCAGCACCTGCCGGGCCAGCGAAATGGCTGAGCTTGATTGCGCCGGGCGTCGGCTCGATGCCGCGGGCCTTCAGGAACTGGGCGTTCTCGTTCGCATAGGCCGCGGTCATCTCGCGGGAAAGCTCGGGGTTGAACTTCAGCTGGAGAAGCTGGGCGTCGGTCTTGCCCTGGGCGACATCGGGCCGGTACTTCTTGATGGTGCTCAGCCACGTGCTGTCAATGAATTGACCGAGTCCACCGGCTGATGAGCGCGAATTCGTCGCATTGGGATTGCCACCGCTCTCGGAATTTATCAGCGCACCGATCAAATTGTCATAAGCCATCTAAGCGACCTCCTTCGTGCGCTCGTCCAAGGCTCGAATTGCCGCCATCAGCTTGCCGACCGCATCACCGAGGTCGATGGTCTTACCGTCGCCGCCGAACTTCTCGGCATAATCCTGCGCCATAGTCCCGGTGCGCCGCTCGGGCAGATCGAACTCGGCGCGGGCGTCGGCCTTGTATGCAAAGTCGTCGACGGGCATGTCGCGGAAGGCGGCCAGGACCTTCTCGCCATCGGCGGGAGAGCGGTCTTCCTTCATGTCCTCATCGCTGAAGATGAAAGGCGCGGCGGCGGCGCCGATCGAACCGATTGAGCTGAGCAAGCTGTTGCTCCCACTCTGCGCGCGGTTCGCCGCGGCGTTGTATGCGCCCATCTGCTGGGCATAGGTGTTATTGACCACCGAGGTGTAATCCGGCGGTGCGACATTGGTCGGCGTGGTGCCCTGGAAGGATGGCGTCTGGAAATTCGGCGTCGATCCCATAAGCGCCGCCGCTTCGGCGAACGGCTGGTTGCGCTCCAGCAGCTGGTTGCTGAGATCGGTCTGATATTGACCCGAGCCATAGCCGAGCGCCTGGGCGAGTCGATTGTACTGTTGATTTTGCTGGGTACCGAGGAAGCTGCGGTTCTGCAGATCGGCGCCCTGGAGCCGCTGCTGCTCCTGTCCGCCATACTGCGCGGTCGAGAGGTTCTGGCCGAACTGACGCGACTGCTCCTGACCGGCAGCAAGCTCAGCCTGCCGATTGATATCGGAGAAGGCATTGGCCTGATTGCGATCGAGGCGATCCATTTCCTGGTTATAGATCTCACTGCCTACCGGGATGCCGCGGCGCGCAAGCTCGATGTCCTTCTGCTTGCGGGCGGCGTCCAGATCGGGCTGCAAACGCGACTTGCCCTGCTCATAAAAGATATTTGCGATATCTTGCGTGCCCGGCGTGGCACCGAGGCCGACGGCGCTGGACTGATACATCTGGCCGGCGAGCGGATCGGCAAAGCTGCCGTAATCGAGAGCGCCGGAGCCGAAGTCGCGGGCGGCGACGGAGCGGGCATTGGGGGCCGTGGGGAGCTGGAAGCGGTCCTGGGGAAGGTATCCGAGCTGTTTCTGCGCGGCGTTCTGGAGGGCTGTGCCGGCGCCGAACTGGCTATCGAGGTACTGCTGGACCTCCGGGCTCAGCGTGACCGCCTGGGCGTATGGTGTACCATCCGGCCGACGTGCGAAGGTGGTCGAACCGTATGGGCCGTACTGGTCGACGCTGTTCAGGTATGCGGCATCGCGCGCGGCCTGAGAATTGTACTGGTATTGAGCCTGAGCTGTCGCATAGGGATCTGGTGCTGCCGGCTGGGCAGGCGCGTCACTTCCGCCGCAAATTTTACGTTGTCCTTTGACCGGTTAGGCAGCGCGCGCGAATTCGCCGTGCGCTTCGGTTAGAGTTCGCTGGCTGTCTCATCTCGCTAATCTGTCGATGGTTTCGCGCAAAAAGGCGTATTGCCGCCCGGCATGAACATCATCATCGGAGGGGCCATAGAGCCGGCGGCAGGTGCCCTCGTAGATCGCGCCGAGCTTCTGCACGCCGCGCGCCATGTGGTCCTTGCGGGTGCGGATCGTGACGCGGTTGACATTGAAATGCTTGGCGGCGAGCATGAAAATCAGGCGGACGATCCGGCGCGTGAGCGTCCCGGGACCGTAGAAATGCACCTCGACATCGCTGCCGTTGTAGCCGGAGAACATGATGCCGCCGACCAGCGTGCCGGCATCATCGGCGAGCCCGAGGGCCATATTGTATTGCAGAGGTCGGCAGTTTGAGATCGAGAACAGCCAGTCAGCGACGGCTGTGTCCTGGCCAAGGACCAGATGCGTCAAGATGTAAAATTCGATCCGCTATTTTGATCATACATCGCCGTTAATAGCCGCTTGAATGGGTGATCTGGCGACGCTTCGAGCATTGCTCGATCCCTTGCGATCTTGTCTGGTCCAATACCCAAGAGTTGAAAAAGAGACGGTATCTTTCTTGTATTGCTATCTGGCGTCTGAGCCGGCGCGGCCTGCGCGGGGGTCGACGAAAAGCTGCCTGGATAGGCGGCGCGCACGCGGGCGAGTTCATCAGCGTTGGTTGGGGCACCCTGGCCGTAGTAGGAATAGGGTACGGTGCCATTCTGGCGAAACTGATCGTAGACACCGCGCAGATCCGGTGCAGAATATGTAAAATTTTGCGCAGGCGCAGGCGCAGGCGTAGGTGCCGGTGCCGGCGTTTGTCCTGGGCGCCGCTCAGCTCCACCACACATCGATCGTCTCCTTATCCGACAACACCGGCCGGCGTCCCGATGACGTCGACGGCGAAAAATTGAAAGTCATCTGCCTGTGAATTGAACTGGGTGACCGGCGCCACAGCCCGGCCGAAACCCTTCACGCCGGACCATTTCAGCAAAGGGGTGCCGTTGACGCCCCATGGAGAGCCCCAGGGTTGGCCCCAGGGGCCCGAACCGGCTGTGCTCAGAGGGAACTCGGCGGCGGTGATGCCCTGCTCTGAATAGTCCGTGTCGACCTGAATCTGCCCGGTGACGAGGCCGGTGGCCTGCCCGTTGATGCGGGCGGCGGTGAACTGACCGTTGACTTGATTGGCGAATGGGTATGTGAAACCATGGCGCACGGTGCCGACGATGGATGATCCGTTGTCGGTGCCGCCCATATATTTCCAGATTGTGTTACTATCCTTGGCGCCAAAATAGAGCGCTCCGCCAAGCTCGGCGAACTGGTAGCCATTCAGGCCGTCGAAGAAGCTCCAGGCTTTGGTGCGGATGTTGTAGATCCACTGCTTCGAGGCATCGGTGTCGGTTTGGATATTGAAGATCACCAAGCCGGTGAAGAAGGTGGCGCTCCAGCCGGCATTGGCGCCGTAGGTGACGAAATCATCGGCCCAGCTCGGCGCGATCTTGCCCCAATAGTTGAGGGCCGTGGTGTCGAAGGACACGCCGGTCGCAATCGCCTCGAATGGCAGGGCGCCGGCTGTGGTCATGAGGACGAGTTCGCCCTGGACATCGACGCCGCAATCATATCCTACAGGCCGAGGCGCATCGTAGCTCTTGTTCAGCGCGAAATCGGTGCCGGGATCGCCGGTATAGGTGACGATCTCGCCGGTCGACATGATAAACACCGTGTACGGACCGAATGGATAGACGCCGACGCAGTAGCCGCCCTTGGTTTCCTGGCTGAGCTGGAACTTAGTCAGCACGCCGGTGACCGCGGCCGGGTCGCCGTACCAGACGTCGGCGCTGCCCTCCTCTGTGAACCACAGGCGGACGCCTACGACACGCACAGTGCGCAGATTGGCGATGGTGAGGCCGGAGCCGGAAAGGCCGCTGGCGCCGATCGTCGAGCCATCAAAGGCCCATGGCACATCGGTGCCGTTGACGCCGAGCGCGGTGTCGTTGAACTGGGCGATCGACCATGTGTTGAGCGAATAGCCGGTGGCGAGCTGGCTCGGCGTGCCGGTCGCATCGTAGATCTTGCCGGCGGCGAAGGCGAGCAGCACGTCCTGGCTGGTGCCTTCGTGGGTAAACAGGCTGCCGATCGAGGTGGCGCCGGAGATGGTCTGATGGCTGGTTTTGCCGCGGCGGATGATCAGGCGACCGTTCTCAGCGATCATATTTCGGATGCTGCGCGCTTCGCGCGGATCGAGCGATGACACGCCGTCGCGCGTGTTCATGCCCAAGCTCGGCGCCGGGATCGGGATGCTCTGCCCTTCCGGTGCTTGCCCATACGCGCGGGGGTTCGCCCGCTGCGCCAGTCGCGCCATGCGCATCGACATCAGTTTGGAATCACATCAGCGATGTTGGGGCGGTAGAGCCGCATGCCGCGGCCAGGACGCTGCACATTAGCTGCCATGTTGACCATGCGCGATGGCACGTTCTTGCCGGTGCGGGACTGGATCACGGCGTCATATTCTGCGCTGAAGCGGGCGGTGCCGGGCAGGTTCTTCGAGTCGGCGAAGTAATACCGCACGCCATGGATCAGCAGATCCGCTGGCAGGATAGAGAGATCGGTGTCTGCGACCCAGCCATCGACGCGCTCGGTGGCGCCGGTGCTGTCGGTCGCGTAGACCTTGGACAAATACTCATAGTTGAATGTGAACACGCTGGACGGTGTCGGCGTGACCTGGATCTGGCCGCCGAACAGCCGCCAGCGGTAGGTCACGCTCGATGTGATGCCCGAATTGGTGATCGCCGCCCATTCCCGGCCTGTGGTCTGACCGGCCATGTAGCGGGATGTGCTGAAATCCCACATTGTATCGCTGGCAAGACGGTCGTAATCGTCTTCCAGATCGTACAGCGATGTACTGGCCACCGTGGTCACCGTCGCGGTGCGGCCCATCTCCTGCCACGCATAGTCGCGCACCAGCTCCTCGCCGACCTTGTAGGCAGCCGCGAGCAGGGTTTTCGCCACGTCGTCGGTGTTGCCGATGATCGTGGACGGCACGTTGAATGAGCTGACCTCATCCAGCGCCCGCGTGCAGATCGACAGGAGGCTGAGAGCCATGGTGATTAGGCCTTTTTACGGGTTTTGCGGATCTTCACCGGCGGCGGCAGAGGTGCGACATCCTCATCGTCGGCGTCATCGTCGGTGTCCGGCTGAAACGCCACGAGCTGACCATCGCCGCGGTCGACCATGACTGTGCCGAGCGCCGAAATCGGCTTCTTCGCAATCAGTTCCATCGCCCGGGTTTCGAGCGGGTGCACCGGCGCGAGGCGGAACTTCTGATAATGTTCCCAAGCGTCCCAGCAACGCATGATGTCGCGGACAGCAGCGTCGAAGGCCTCTTTGCCCATGCCGGTCTGGCCATCATAGTGGATGACTTCCTTGCCATCCGGTCCCGGCCGATAGCTGGCGACCCGGGTATCCTGGCCCTTGTCGAATCGCAGCACATGAGTGGTGCTGTTCTTGAATGCGGGCGTCCCGTCAGCCAAGCGCAGAACCTTGGTGTGCAGGGCGATGCCGATGTCGAAAACATTGTGGCGAGCGGCCTTGGACTTCTCGACATTCAGGATCGGGATGTCAGAGAACTTGGCCTGGACGTTATGGTAAGGTTCGTGCTCGCCATCGTTGATGAGGCTGTCCGCGACATCGAACCACTGCTTCTTGTCGATGTCTTCGCCGCGGGCATATCGCGCTTGGATGGCCGCCTGCTCGTCTTTTGCACTCTGCGTCATGAAGGTCGTCATCGTCTCTGCCTTTCTGTGCAGCTAGCGCCGATGGATTATGAAGATGGATTCCGTGGCGCCCCGGCGATCGTCGATCACCTGGAGGCCCATGGTGGTGAACAGATCCAGCCACCATTCGTGGTCGTGGACGCTGAGATGGAGTGGCTGGCCGATGAAGGCGCCGAATGAGTCCTCGACCGTAGCGATCTGGAAGAATACCGTCTCGGCCGACGCCATGATGTTGACGACGACCGCCTCGACCTGCCCCGGCGGGATGTGCTCTAGAACGTCCGTGCAGTAGCCGTAGGGCGAGCGGAGCGGACACGGCAGGGTCAGGTCCCATTCCAGGAACGGCAGCCCCATGGCGTCCTGGTCGCGTGCGGAGGACACAAAATCGGTCAGGGTTACGTCGAGGCCGGCGCGCGCCAGTGCCAATCCGCCACGGCCGGTGCCGCAGCCGAAATCAATCACCGGGCCGGTGCCTTCGATTTTCATCAGTGCGAGGAAGGTGCTCGCGGTGACTTCGCCGGGCGAATAGGTACGATAGGCATCGAGCTGCCACATCCGGACATACTTATCGCGCTCAGCAAGGTTCTCTGGTGGCGTGAGCCAGATATGCTGGAGGAGGCCATCACCCCAGACATTGACCGTGCAGCCGGCTTGCTGGAGGGCCTGGGCAGCGATCGGAAACCGCTCAGCCTGGGTGCGCATGGTGATCGAGGTTTGGAACGTTCTGCCGGCCCAGGAGAATTCCATCACCGGGATGGCGCCATTCATGCGCTGTTCGTAAGCATGGCTCTGGTCGCCGCGGTGACAGCTGTCGTAGCCGAAGATCTCCAGCCGGCGAAAGCCGAGGCAGTAGGCGACACAGAGGGCACCGAGCCCGGTCGAAGCCTCGCCGCCGAGGAGGGCATAGCCGCCGCGCTTCTTCTTCGCCGGTGGGAACCAATCCTCGTTGGCGTGGAGGGCGCTGTGCCAGACGGTTGGGCTCGGCGCCGCTGCCATTGTGACCGGATTGACATGGCTGGCAAAGAGGTGACCGCGCGCGGCGGGATCGACCAAACCGGCCGTTTCTTCCTTGGCGTCGCATGTCACCTGCCAATCCACGGCGATGTCATGCTTGCGCAGATACTGCGATGCCGCGTTCATGGCGAAAACTGTTGCGCCTTCGGCCACGAAGCGGCGAATATCCTCGATATGGTCTTCGACCGATGCGCCGCCGCCGACCATGACGGCGATACCGGCATGTTCATCGATCCCGGTGAGCCAGGGCAGATCCAGCGCGGTGTTCGCGCGGATATTAGCCTCGATCTCTTCGTCAGGCGTGTTGCATAGGACTATCAGGGGGATATGCAGAGGGCCGGAGGCATGTGGGTTCTGCACATTCCACTGACAGACGTCGAATTTAGGGGCTGGCATGGTCTTTAAAATGAAAGAGGCGACCCGAAGGCCGCCTCATTCTGTGATATTTATGACACATCCGAGGTGTCATGAGGCCTCTGGATCATCACGCGAACGGTGGTGACGCCGGTTGCCGCCGAAGCGATGGCCACGACGCACATGCCGTTGAGGATCGAGCCAGTGGCGACCACGACAGCCGCGCCGGCAGTTGCACCGATCGCGTCGCCCGCTGCCAGCGAGAGACCCGCAGACTTAGTGACGACAGCCTGACCGGAGATCTGATACCAGCCGTAGGCCGAAGCCACGTTCGCACTCATCGCCACGGCGAGAGGCCGCGGGTGATCGAGCGCAGATGTGTGCAGGGCGGTGACCCAGTCGGCGTCGTAGTTGACAATGCTACCTACGATTGTAGAACCAATACCCTGCAAGTAAATGAATTCACCCACTCCGTAGGTCGGATCAACAGCGCGGACGATGCTGCCGAAAGGCATTTTCTTTGTGGTCGAGGTATCCGCAATCGCCTGGGGGACGATCACGTTACCGAGGATCTGGTAAGCCATGTGAATTGCTCCCTTTTGGCTGATTTAGGCGTGGAAAACCACTTGGACAGAGGAATTCGCGCAGACCAGATTCCCCATGAAATCCATCGTGATGATGGACGCGGTCTGGTTCGCCGGACGAACAGCCGGGTACGAGTCCAGGTTGCGGTCTTTATGGACCTTCAACTTGAGCCAGTTGGTGTTCAGACCATAGCTGGAGGCTGCGCGAGCGTTCGGATCGTTGAAGACTTTTGCCGTTTTGAATGAGTAGTACGGGAAGCTCGTCTTCGCTGTTTCGGCATCGCTCTCGCGGATATAGCGGGAGTTTGCGTTCACCGAGCCGGCGAAGAAGCGCCAATGCGTGTTGCCCATGACGAACAGGGTCGGAACGTCCATGCCGCGAGCGGCGCGGACCCAGCCGAGTTCCATGGCGTCCTGCATTGTGGTTGCGGAGAAGGTGATGCTGTCATCGCCCTCGTCGACCACGGCATTCCGCCACCATTCGTTGCCGGCAGTTGCGCGGTTGATGCCGCCAACGATGCCCGATGTCGGGGTGTCGGCAACGATGTACTGCAGTCCGCCGATGCTCAGACCGCCGTTCTCGGTGCCTGCATAGTGCAATGCTGCGCCGAGGTTATTGACGATGGTCCGCTCAAGGTTCTTGACCTTGCCCTTGATCAGGTCGATCTGCTTAGACTCACCGGAGTTCTGCGCAACTTCACGGCGAGAAAACACGGCATTGCCCGCGCATTCTTTCCAGTCAAACTGGGCAGTGGTGAAGACTTCAGACGGCGTGATCGGGATTTCCTGGTATCCGTTATACCAAGTGAATGTGCCGTTGTCGCCGAAGTCGAGGTTTTCTATCAGATACACGCCGCCATCAACTTCTTCGATGGCGCCTTCATCTTTCATGAAAGCATAGAGCGGGATCTGGTTTGTGACGTTATCGCGCAGCGTCTTCGAGTAACGAGAGATCGTCAAGCTCGCCAGTTCGTCGAAGCTGCTATTTGGGGTGACCATCTTGGCCTCCTAAATTAGCGTTTTGATGATTGTTGCTTCTTCATGGCCCACCCGATTGCTTCATCCAGGGGATCGGCGGCCTTTGCTTTGGCCGGGACTGTTTGTGGAGTTCTGCTTTTTGGGGTGAGCGCCTTCTCAAGCTTCGCGGCGCGCTTATCCTCGGGCTCGGCAGGGGCCGGTTCGTCGTCCTGCTCGTCAACAGGGCGCGGTTTGGCCGTCCGTTTCGGGGATGGAAGCTCGGGAAACTCTTCGAGGGCTAGTGCGTAGGCGGCTGAAAATCGCTCGCGCACACCCAGGGAGCTGAAGTGCTCGGGGTCTGCCTCGATGATCTTTGCCATGGGATCGGCGAGGATTCGCACATAGGGGTAGAGGCTGTTGCCGTCCCCGTCCGTTTCCTGGATGATCCCGGAGAATTCTGACGCAAAACGCTTCTGCTCTTCCTGGACACGCTGGGCGCGGTCTTGCGCAATCGACTGCTGGAGCGTGTCGAACTCAGCCTTCAGGGCTTGGTAGGCAGGAGAGGACGTGACGTCCACCTGCGCTGGGCTTGTCGGGCTATTCGGGTATTGCCCGCTGTCCATCGGGATGATGTCGAGCGGGTTGATTTTGTTCTGCGCAATGAAGGTCCGGAGATATCCGACCGGATCGGTCATCGCCTGCTGCTGGTAGCCGAGCAGCTTATGGAAAACCTGGGGCTCGCTCAGTCCGCGCTGCTGCATATAGGTGCGCATCTGCGCCGGGACGGCGGCCCGAACCTCCTCGGCCAGCTTGCGCTCGGCGGCAAGGGCCTGGGTCTTCTGGCTGAAGCCCTTTTCGAATTCATTCTCGCGAGTTAGGATAATCTCCTTGGCCTCGCGCGGCAGTTTTGCGAATTCCTCGCGGACGTCGGTTGCCCAGCGCGCATTCGGCTCGGGCTCGGCGGTCAGCCATTCGTCCTGCGTCTCACGGAGCTGGAACCGGAAGGCTTCTTTGCGCTTCTCTGACCAGTATTTCGGCGGCTCGCGGGTCTTTTTCGGCTCGGGCTTGGCCTTCGGTTTTTCGACGACATCGCCAGCATCAGCGTCGTCGTCCTCAGATTTGGCGTAGGAGGCCTCTTTCGGCTTGGCCTTCACATCGCCGCCGTCGTCGGCTTCCGCCTCTGTAGCCTTCGCTGCGGGCTTCTCGGACGCCTTCTTGGCCCCCGGTTTCGGTCCGGGCTTGGACTTGGCCTCCCGGGCCTCGATCTCGTCCTTCGCGCCGTTGAAGGCGACGGCGAACGGGTCTACGCTGCCGTTGTACGTTGTTTCCTTGGCCCGGCCCGGCTTTGGCTCATCGGAAACCGGGCGTGCGTCTTCGGTCTCAGCGGGGGCTGAGCCGGCGTCGAAATCTGTCATGGATGGCTTTCTGGTGGTCCCTCTTAGGAGGGCAGGCACCGGTGGTTGGTTAGGCTTTGCGCGGCTTCCACTCGAAGGAAATGCCGTCGCCGTCGTCCTTCTTGTTGATCAGGCTCGGGTCCCAGCCCATAAGCTCGCGGGTGCGCTTGGCGTCGTCGCCGTCCGGGCTCCAGAACTTGTCGCCGACGTCGACCACGCCATTGCGCTTATTGTGCTCCCGCCAGTTCGAGCGGCTGGAGATGGTCGATCCGTCGATGATGCTCTTCCACTCGCCGCCGTAGACCGCGTCGACATCAGGAACGAACATCGGGCATGCCACGGTGCCGCGTTTCGGCCGGCGATAGTGTTTGCGGGCGTATTTGGCGGCTGGAATCACGCCCTCTTCAGGGTCGAACTTGAAACGCCCGGTCTGAACGCTGTTCACATCGTTCTTGCGGAGGAAAGACAGATCGAGCCCGGAGAGGGAGACGGTCATGGTGCTGTTGCCTGCGGTTTCTCGGTCGGGCCGACGAGCAGCGCCTCGGTGGCGGTGGCCCGGGTTTCGCGCTCGAACTGGAGCTTCTCGGCACGCCCGACATTGTCGATCATCTGGCCGGCGCGTTTCGCCTCGTTGGCGTCGCGCTGTGACTGGACTTTCTGGGCGTCGGCGGCGGCCTTGGTTTGGGCGCTGAAGGCCTCTTGCTGCGCCTTGACTGGCGCCTGCTGGGCTTCGATTTGCGCCTTCTGCAGCTGGATCTGGGCCGTCTGGAGCCCGATCTGGGCGACCTGCACCTTGGACTGGGCCACGGCCATGTCAGCCTGGGCTTTCGGATCAGCCTGCTGTTGCTGGTCCTGCTGCTGCTGTGCCATTTGGATGGCTTCGTCGAACACCCGCTCGACGCTCTCTTCCATGCCGCGGCCGGCTTTGAAGGCGCTGATCACGAACATGACGAGCTGCTTCATGATTTCGCCGGTCTTCGGGTTGCCAGCGATCATCGGGCCGACCTGCTGGATGGCCGTCATCACCTGCTGGAAGAACTGGGTGCGGGCGATCTTGTCGGCCTCGACATCCATGAAATCTGTTTGATCAGTCTCGATTTCGACGCTGTAGCAGCGTCGGTAGTCGGATTGCAGGACCTCAGAGACCTTCTCCCAGCTGAAGCGGGTCTGGGCGAGCTTCATGAGGTACTGGACCTGCTCCTGGTTTGGCGGCGGAATCTGCATGCCCGCCGCTTTCGCCTGCTGCTGGATCTGCATGATCTGCTGGAGCTGGGCCTTGGCGTCGTCGATTTCTTTCTGCAACGGCAGCTTGATGCCGGACATTTCCTGCAGCTGCTCGCGCGGAAACAGCTCGGCAATGATTTCGCCCTTGATCTGATAGGCTTCTGCAGCAAAACGCCGCGCCTCCTTCTCGCGTCGGCGGAAGCGCGATGATCCGAAGCTCTGCTTCAAATTCTGGGCTGTGGCGGTTTCATCAGGATCGGTATGGCCGCGGGCAAGATCGGAGATGCCGGACAACTGATATATCAGATTGATCAGACTATCGCGTTGCTTGTGCAGCTCGACCAAAACGACGCTGGTCGGCGTCAGGTCCTGCCATTCCAGGGCCTTGTTGGTGCCGCCGGTGGCCTGCAAGGCGGCCCAGTTCTCGACCCCGATGAGGGTGTTCTCGGGGGCCTCGGCGAGATCCGCCAACTCCTTGAGGTTCTTGTCGTACCAGCCCTTGCGCTGGAGCGCTGCGGTCAGAACGAAGATGCGCCCGGAGATTGCATCCAGTTCGGCATGCTGATTCTCGATGCGCGAGTAGTCCGTGAGCGGAACCGTGCATTCAGTGCCGTTGGCAACAAAGGGCCGCGGGCACGGGAAGAAATGCTTGAGCTTGAACGGATCTTTGTCGTGGCGGAGCACCTTGTCGCGGTAATCCATGGCGACGAAAATGCGGGCTTTCGTGGGGTATTTCGACCAGACTTCCCAAATTTCGGCGCGCTTGAACTGCTCTTTGCCCTTGGTGTCTTCGCCGTAGGATTTCTTGTCCTTGAAGGGCAGAGTTATGTTAAGCGGGACCTTGTCGGCCTCCTCGCGGGATAGCTTGCACTCGCTAACCAACTCGTCGCGGGTGAACATGTGGCGCCGGGCGACCCAGGGGACCGAGCCCCAGCGATCAGCATGGCCCTGCAGGTAGTCCTTGTATGCAAGATGGACGATCGGTGCCGTCACCCAGCCATTCTTGCCCTCGGTCTTCTCGATTTCCTGCCAGAGCTGGCCCCGGCCGGGGAGAAAAATGTCGTTGGCAGATAGGGCGATGTCGTGATTATCGTTGGTGTCACGGACAGCAGCGTCGATCGCGCGCTCCCAGATTAGGGCGACATGGCGGGAGAGACCGCCGTCATCCTCAGGCTGATTGACCCGGCGCACGGATGGTTTGCCGAAATCCTCGCCGATTGCGGCTTTTTGAGTCTCAACATTGGCCCAGTGCAGGTTCAGGGCGCCGAACGGGAGGTCGCCATCATCTTCACATGCGTCATACCGTTCCTGAGCCTCTTCGGCGGCTTCATACCAGCTCGCCATCCGCTCTTTGGCGGCCTCGATCTCGGCGATCCAGAACGACGCATCTTCTGGCGTCAGTTCGCTGGGAGTCTCGGGATTGTCGGTCATGCGGAGCGTCGGTTTCTCGCTTGTTTGATGCGGTCCTGCTGCGCGCGGATCATCTCCTCGCGGGCGGCGGCATCAGGATCGGTGTGTGGGGTCGTTACTTCGCGGTAGGCCATGGCGAGGTAGCGCATTGCGTCGGCGCTGTGGCTCGTCCAGTCATGTCGTGGCCGGTCCTTGAAATCCCTGGCCTTGTCGTCGTATTCCTGGCGATACTGCCGAAGTGCTTCGAGGCCCTCGGCGCAGCGGAAGTTGTCGAACCACATCAGCGGCAGCGTCGCCCGAGCGGCATTTATGCCGTCTTCTAGCTTATGTGCCGGAACGATCCGTGGTCTGACGTTTAAGCTGATCAAGGTCTCGACCCGGGTCCGCCCGGTGCCGAGTTCCTTGACCTTCGCGTCGTGGGGCAGCCAATGGTCCCCGTACCGATAGGGCTTCTCGGCAAGGACCGCTGCATAGTGCGGCAAGCCGTGGCCGTGGTTCTCGTAGAAGTCGACAACCCGGATTTCCTTGCCGTGGACCTGGAAGAACCAGATCGCCGTGCTGTCGCCGACACCGAGGTCCCAGGCGGTGTGGACGGGCAACAGCGGCTCATGAGGCACTTCCGTGATCCGGCCCTGGCGCTCGGCTGCCGCCAGCTCACGGCCCCAGTAGGCGCCTTGAATGGCGGCTTCGAAGCTGCATTCCAGCTCCTGCGCAAATTGCTCTGGCGAGAGTTCGCGGCGGGTTGCTTCAATCTCTTCAGGGGAGATGAGCCCGCTTTCAGAGGCCTTGAGCAGGAGGCTGAACCAGTCCGGATCTGTACGCGCACGATCGTAGATTTGGAACAGGGCGTTACGCCCGCGAGGCGTCCCGATAAATGCTGCCCATCCCTTGCGATCCATGAGCATTGGGCGGATGATTTCGCCCCAGACGCTCGGCCGCATGTCGGCGAATTCATCCAAAAGACAACCATCGAAATATAGACCTCGAAGGCGATCTGGATTATCTGCGCCATATAATCGAAGTCGGGCACCATTCGGGAAGTCAGCCCGAAGTTCGCTTTCGTTGAACCCTATGCCAGGAATATCTGCGGCAAGCCGCTTCACGTAAGCCCAGGCAACGTCCTTGGCCTGATTGTACTGCGGCGCGATGTAGGCGAACCGTCCTTCCTGCTTCTTACAGAACAGCGCCGACAGAACGAGATCGGCGACACAGGCGACGGTTTTGCCCGCTCTGCGATGAGCAACCATCACCGCCCAGCGCTGCTTCCGGGCGTGAAAGACACGAAAGGGACCGCGCGGATGATATCCGCCAATCCCTTGCCATAGATCCTGGCTCACGCAGCGACCGATTTCGGCCTTTTGGAGCGCCGGATATATGCTGCAATCGCTTCAAAATCCCCTGGATCATCCGAAGCGCCCTTAAGACGATTGGCCTTCCACGAGATAACGCATACGTTGCCCCTAACATATCCAAGCGCCGGATATATTCGGTCCACAGTCGGACTATTTTCTGTACACTTTCCGGGGGTCCTGAACATCGGTATGCCGAGAACCGGACAGATCATCTGGTTCTTCAGATCGGCTTCGTCGATGTTAAACGGAATGCCCAACTTACGCGCTCGGGAACGACATTCGATCACCAGAGCATGGACCCAATCTCGATCGCGGCGTTTCTTTCGGTTTTCGAGGTTTTTCTGGCTTCTGCTGTATTCATTTGTGCACTTCTTGCACTGGTTCGCATAACCAGTCTTCATGCACTTATTTTTAGCGAAGCCCTCGACAGGCTTCGTTTCCTTGCATTTCGAGCACCTGAGCATTACGCCCAGCCGCGATCCCGTGCTTCGGCCTCTGTCATCCAACCGATTCTGATCGCATGCTGGACTGGCGCGCCTTCCCCATCGCCAGACACGGCGAGAGCCTGCGAGGGCTTGCCCCAAGCTCGGTCGAGGATGGCGTTGGCCGCCGATACTGATGCCCGCTCGTCGCTCCCGCGCATGACCCACAGCAGGCGTTCGATGGCTTCGGCAGTGTGCTGGCGGGCGAGATCTCGGACGTCGTTGGCGGCTTTTGGGCGGCCACCCGGATTTGCCCGGTTTCCTGCGCCGAAGCGACCGTCCTTCTGCCGGTTGGGGTCCGCTTCTACGGATTTCGGCTTTGCGGCGGTCTTCGGCTTGGACTTCGGTTTCGTCTTGCGCGAGACCGCGGCAGGCACCGGCTTTCCGGTGGTCCGCGATGTGCGTGTCATGGTTTTCCTATATGGTTTACAGGCCTGCGGTGATATCGCCGACGCGCTCGAACCAGCCCTTTACGAGGCAGTCGCCGCGGATGACCTGGGAGCCGGTATTGGTGGCCAGGGGCATCTGCAGGATGATGTGGACGTAGCGGCTGGGCTCGACCGGGAGCGGATTTTCGAAGCAAGTGCGAATCGGTTCGGCGACGGCACCGATGGCTGCGCCGGACAGGAATGCCTGGATGCCCAGAGTGACGCGGCGGGGCCCGAAGGTTGCACCGCTGTCTGTGGTCGCCAAGCTAGCGGCAGTGCTGTTGATGCCGAGGGACCAATCCATGATCGTCGCGGTGGTTGCGACAGCAGCGCCGGTGTTCACAGTCCAGATGTCGACGCCGGTGCACCAGAAGCGATGCGTCGACGGAATCACATATCCGAAAATCGCATAATCGGTCGCGGCGCTTGCTACGGCGGCGAACTGCCACCTGCCGCCCAAAGTCAAATAGGCGGGAACGGTGTTTGAGAGCGAGCCGGAAGACGGCGAGGTGCTGTTGTCGTGGTTCGCGGTCTGCGCGCCGAACTGCGCACCGGGAGCCTGCGCGCCGATCTTCGGCTGCATGGCGACTTTGACGAAGTCCATTGCGGTGAATTCCTTGGGTTGCGCATGAAAAACCCAGGGGAGCGTTATGGGCTCGACCCTGGGTGATCCATCTTGACATAGAAACCAGCGTTAGAGGTCCGCAGGTTAAGTCTGCCGTGGATTCGGGCCGTTGGCAGACACACTTCTGAGTGTGCATTAATCGAATCAGACTCGCGGCTTCGAGTCAAGTATAAATATTCACGATACTACAAATTTATTCTCACCGGCAAGCTTTATATTTGCATACAGCTCCTCGGCAACCCGTGAAATCTGCAGTTTTGCCCATTTGTGACCTTCTGCGAGGCCGAAATGTCGGGCAAGGAGGGCGCAGGTCAGCTCGATCAGGCCGAAGAAGCGCTGTATTCTGGCGTCAGGCGCCAAGGCTGGCCAGTAAATGCTGGCGACGACCCTGTGGTCCTGATCGGCGATGGCGTTTTCGGCCATCCAGTCGAGCACGATATGCAGTTCTACCGGAACCGCCCGGTACGCCATGGCGATTGCGCGCTGATGCTGCATGGCTTTCTCGATCGGGCTGAGATCCGGGTGACCAGGGCAGTCGACCATGCGCGGGGCGTAGCTACAGATCCGGGCGCCGGCCTTGGCGTAGCTGCTGGCGACATGGGATTGAAAGCGCAGAGCGGCGGCGAAGCCATCGGTGGAAATGGTGCCGCGGCTCTTGAGCTGTTCCAGACGCCCTACAAGACGCTTTCTCTGGAGGGGTATCTCCTCCCCTCGATCATTCGTTTCGGCCTCCCTGGACAAACGTAGTCCGTTCTGGCGGGCATTGGCCATGCGCTCTGGGGTGACATCGCCGACGCCATATTTTGGGCGGGCGGCATAGGCGCCGCTCTTCAGGCCGAGGAGATCGCCGTGCAGGGCGAGGCTGACCTTGGCAATGCGAGCCCGCTCGGGCTTGCTCATGAACGCGCCGGACAGTCCTTTGCGGACATCGGCGAGTTCGGCGAGGGTGATCGGCGCCTTGCGGGGGCGGCCGGGGCGGCGGTGGACAACGTTGTCCACCCGGCTAAGCTGCGAGGTGGCGGTATGCATCGGCTGGGTATCCTATGCTAAGCTCTGCGGTGATGCGGGCGTTGATGGCGTCGGTGAGATTTTTGAACCAGCCCAAGTGCACGCTTACCGACCGGTTGTCGCGGATGCGGGCACGCCACTGCTGGCGTTTGGCGTGCCATGTCACGCCGAGGACGCCGGAGACGTGGCCCTCGGGAGCGGTGCGGTTCCGGCTGTTCTGGCGCTGGGTCACGCAACGGAGGTTCTCCAGCCGGTTGTCGGTGATGTCGCCGTTGCGGTGGTCGATGACATGTCCCTCGGGGACTGGACCGACGCACAATTCCCAGAGGATGTCATGCGCATAGCGCCATTTGCGGTTGAGCATGACGCGCTGGTAGGGCTTTTTCTTCGATTTGCTCGACCCGAGCTTCTGGCCGACGCGGATGCCGCGGCGGGAGATGCGGGCAAAGAGCTGGCCAGCAATGGGATCGGCGATGAAAGCTTGATCGAAGGTGATGGGTTTCATGACAGCGTCTCCGCCAGAGCCGACTTCGCCTCGGCAATTAGTTCGGACGGAATCCGGCAATCAGGATGGCCGGGCGGCGGGCCATACATGCGCTGGAGCTGGCCTCCTCGGCGCCAATCCCCGTTCCCACGATCGAATTCCATCAGGACGTCCAACACATTCTGACGAAGCATGCGTTGTCCGCAAACCGCTACCCAAATGGATTTTTCCGGCTTTTCTGGTTCACTGTCCGGCCCATAGCCGTTGAGTTTGTCCATCTTCGCCAGGGTCTCCATCCAACTGTCGTTCTTACGCTCTCCCCGTGTTCGCAAATCGAGCTTCGGTTGCTGATAACGGCCCCAGATTTCCTCGCGCTTCCGGGAGTCTTCGAGAATCTGGTTGAGGCTGATGATCCAGCCGCTCTCGTTCTCGCCGAGGGCGAACTTGGCGGTGGCCAGCTTGCTGGAAAGCTCCCGAACATACTCGATGCCGTCATCCTGGGACTGGATGAGCTGGCGCATCAGGGAGCGCTGGCGGTCACTGATGCGGGTTTTGCCCCAGTGCTCGCCCATCACGGCGAGGATCAGATCGAAGGCTTCCTGCACCACGGCGGCCGGGACTGCGGCGGGCGCTGCTTGGCTCGGCAGGTCGAGCAGATCGGGCTGGCGCTTTCGGCTGGGCTTTGGCTTGGCAGGGTGCTGATCTTGAGCACCCCTTTTTTCCTGAAAACCAATATCTGGCTTCTTCGCTTCTGCCGCCTCTTCATGCGCTCGCGCAGATTCTGCGGAAGCAGAATCTCTGGTGGTTCTCTTCTTATGGTTCTCTTCTGATGGTTTAGCGGCGGGTTTCCGCCGGTGGGTACTACGCGTTTCCGCCACTGGGTCATACGCGTTTCCGCCGGTGGGTTCTTGAGCCTCCGGCGGATTTCCGCCGCTGGGTTTACGAGCATCTTCCTGCGCCCGCGCCAGCCATTCGAGAAACCCGACAAGCTCGTATTCGTGGCTATTCCATTGCTGGGAGCCATCCTTTTTTCTGCGCTCATACCGACGAATTATTCCGATGTCCTCAAGCGCCTTTGCATGTTCCCTGACTTGCCGCTCGGACATTGTGCACTCATCTGCGAGCAGAGCTTGCCCTGGATAACAGCGGCCGGTTTTATTACTGGTGTGCTCGGCGATCATCACTGCCAGCAGCTTCTGCGGGCTGGAGGGGATGCGCTTCGCTTTGATGAAGGTGATGGCCTCGCAGCTCATGACAGCCCCCCATCGCGCTCGACGATAAGCCGGTATCCCTCACCACCGGCTTTGCCGGTTTTGCCTGCCTGAAGAAGTCCAGCCTCTTTCAGCTCGCGGGCGATGCGCCAGAAGACATGTTCGCCGATGCGCAAGTGGCGCTTGGCCTGTTCGCGCGAGAAGTGCTCGCCGAGGCCGAACAGGGCGATGGCGGCGCCGCGTGCCTGGATCGAGAGTTTCGGATGGTCAGCCGCCAGCCCGGCGATGCGGGCGAAAGCCGGCGATGCGGTCGCTTTTAATTTTTCGGGGTTGACTTCGCGGATTCCGGAATGATATTTGGTAGACACGGTGCAGGTTTCCTTTGATTTGGTCTGCATTTGTTTCGCGCTCCTACGCGAAAGTTAGGGTTTCACGGACCTCCGATCCGATGAAACGCATGTAAAAGGGCAGCTCCAGAGCCCAAAGGCTGAAGCAGTTACACGTTACAAGACGCTGGAAACGCGGAAGCTGGAAACACAATTGATCAGGCGTGTGATCCGCCAAGATGAAGCGCTGATCGACACAAGGAATCCATTAAAACAGAGCAGAGTCAAGCGGAACCCATCGCTTCTATGCTCTTTTTCATGCATTTTTTCTTATCGATGCTGTCCGATTCCAAAGTTTATCAAATATAATACTTGCTGTGGCTGTGTGAAACGGCAGTATTCGAAGTAAAGCTTTCTATTTTTCGTTCATTAGAGTTTGTGATGGAAACGGCCGTGATGATAAGAAAAGCTTATCCTGTTGCCCTGAGCGCCGGGCGAGCCGGCGACATCTCGATGAGAGAGAGCGGGCCATGGCCGTGGCGATGATTTATCCAGAGCCGGAGAAAAGAGGGCGAGGGAATAAAAGCGCAGCTATAAAAGCCGCAGAAATTTCGGGTTTTAGCGAGCGTTACATTCAGCAGGCCCGCGTCATCGTTCAGTACGCTCGCGATCACGTTCAAGACGTTATGTCCGGCGCCATGCCCTCCGATATCGGAATTCCGATATCGGCCCCTCCTCAGTTTTGAGGAAGGGGTCACGACGGATGTGATCCCCTGCTGAAAATTCAGGAAGGGTACGAAACGGATTCCTACCCTTTGCTGGCCATGGAGCAAGATCGGGACTTCCCGATCTTGCTGGGTGTTGCTCCTGCTCTCCTGAATTTTCAGCAGGGGTTGCTGGGGCGAGCGGCCACCCAGGGGCCAGCAAAGGGCCAGCGGGTGACCACCTCTTCCCCGGCATCACGGATATCGCGCCATTCTGAGGCGCGCTGGCGGCTGATGCCGAGATCTTCATAGGTGGCTGGCGCGTCCGGCTCGATATCGTCGGGGCTCCAGGAAATGTCCGAACCCCGGACATTTGGATTACCACGCCCGGCCACTTTGCCTTCCCCGCGCCCCTTATCCAGCTCATTGGCCATCCGGATTTCAGCACGGGCGACCCTACCTAAGAAAAGCTTATGGCGGGTGATCCGATCACTGACCCGCTGGGCCACCCAGGGGCCAGCAAAGGGCCAGCGGCACTGATCAGCGGGTGACCACCTTCAGCACGCCGTCGCGCAGCGCGTATCCGCGGTAATAGTTGCCATCGTTGTGGCGCTTGCTGGCGCCGAGCCGTGCCTTGGCCGAGCGGTAGAATGCCTGCGAGCTGACCGGCGCTCCAGCGCACCGCTCCTCGTACATGGCGAAGAGGGCGCTGGCCTTGATCCTCCCGCCTCGGCTCGGCACAACGAAGGCGTCGAAGAACGCGACGACATTGTCGGGCTCCGCCTTCACCACTGCATCCACCTTCGTCACTTTCGGTGTAGGCGCTGGTGGAGGTGGCGCGGCCGGTGTATCCGCGCCGGTGGAGGCCGGTGTATGCACCTGGGTGGAGGCAATTTCCTGGCGTTGCTCGCTGAGTCCACGCACAAGCACGTCCTGGTAAAGATCGTGGCTTTCCATGAGCGCTTTTTGGCTCTCCGTAAGGGATTTCTGAGCATCCACCAAGGCCTGACGGAGCTGAAAGTTTTGCTCCACCCGGCGCCTAATTGCCTTCACCGCCGCCTTCACCCAGGTGTAGGTGAGGCGAGCAGCGATCCATAGGCCAAGGAGCAGCACCGCAGCCAGCACAGTCCACCACGGGTTCGGGGGCGTGTAGGCGCCCTCGCCGGCCAGCAGGTCGGTCGGCAAGATGCAGGCGATCCAGCCCCCACCGAGGCATTCCATAATCCGCCTCTTCATTGTCGTCACTCCGCCCATCCGATCCGATTCCAGCCACTACGTCGAGTCTTCGCTAAGGTTTCGTGCTTTTAGTACTCAGTACTAAAACAATAATTTTGCTGAAGACTCGAATATTTCTCTTGCATCCGATACATTTGTACATTATATGGATTGTTAACTTCAGAATCAAGAGTATTAGCGCCATGAATGAAGAATCGATCAGGATCGCTGCCAATATTAGAAAGTCGCTGCACGCAGAAATTCGGATCTGGTGCTTCCAGAGCGGAGTCAAAGTGCAGGACGCGCTCAATGAGGCGATGGAAGAGTGGATGGACCGCAGGCGCGGAAACCCGGTATCCGGACAGGCCAGCAAGGTTGGGGCCGGCAATGTTCAGTAAACTCAAGAATATTTCTGTGGATAACTTGAAGAAATTCGACCGGTGGCTTTGCGCGCCGCGCATTTACCGCCGCGTCAACACCGCCCTCAACATCGGCATCTGCGTTGTGGCTCTCTATGTGGCAAGCGCGCTGGGCTTCACCCTGGGGGCATCGATGGAGCGGGCGAAAGCTCAGGTCTCAGTGGCCGAGAAGAAGGTGGCCCTGCCCGGTGAGCGGATCGTGATCCGTGTCCGGCCGGAGGTGCGGTGATGAGCAACATGCTGCTCTTCGATGGCATTGCCATTGAGCTTGGAGAAGACCTGTCTAAACAGCAGGTCCTGCGCCGGATAGAAATTTTTAAGCAATTCGTCATGCTTCGGCTCGAAGAGCGAACGGCAGTCAGCCCTGCTCTTGCGGAGCAGACGGAAGGCTCTCCTCGCCACACAGAGACACTCCAATGACCTGGAGACCAAACGCTGACCGCGGTGACTGGCTACATCTCGCCCAGACCGGCAACGAGATCCAGCTTGAGAACCTCCGTGTGACCCAAGAGGGCGACTATCTCGGCAAGCGCTTCAAGATGGATATCACCCCGCACTATCGGCAGATCTTCGAGCAGGCCCGCCTGTGGCGGGCTGGCATCCTCGGTATCCGTTACCCAGGCGACGACGGCACCGAGCCGGAGGACGTCCGTGAGGAGAAGGCCCAGGCCTATGCTCGATCAGTTCAGGAGTAGAACAGCGTAAAAATGAGTAAGGCCGCCGGTGTGCAACCACCGAACGGCCTGATGAAGCGCACAACCGATTGGAGAATCACCATGCGCAACGCCGAAATTATCGCCGAAGTCGCCGACATTTACAACATCGCCGCCGCAGCTCGGCAGCTCCGCATCGAATGCTTGCTGTCGAACCCATCGTTTGTCCTGGCCCACTGGCCCCGGCACGAACATGTCGCCCGAGCCAGCGCCTCGCCGATGGAGACGGCCATGTGGCGCGCTGCAGAACTGATCGAGACTGTCGGGGGCGTGCAATGAATCGGTCCCTGATCGCCGCCTACATCGATGCCCTCGGCGCCCAGCGGCGGCTTGGGCTCTATCACGGCATCATCCATGATGCCGTTGATACGGTGTCGGTAATCCGGAAACTGAGACAGGGAGCCCGGCGGCTCCCGTGACTATGGAGAAGACAATGAGCTTGGACCACCACTGCATGCATACCGGCTGCCACTACGAAGCCGAGTTCGTCATCTTTGTCGGCGACGGCGAGCACCGGGTGAATTCCTGCAAACGCCATTTCGAAGTCATGCTTGACAAAGCGGCAGGAAATTCAGGCGAGCTGAGCACAACAACATTGACTGCAGATGAGGCCAGGGATGTTCCTCCTGGCGCAGTGGTCAGGAGGGTTTCGGCCTGGGACGGCAGTCCAGTAGAATTCGGCTGATCTGACCAGCCGGCATATCTCGCGGGGCGCCAAGGAGAAAGCAACCCCAATGCGAGACGAGTATGATGTTCACCGAAAAGCCAATGGTGAGGCCGATGATCTCAGAGAGCGTCAAGGCCGGCCTGAATGACCTATTCCGATCTGGCCCCTTCGCCACCCATAAGGAAGCCGCTGCCTTCCTCAAGATCTCGACGACGTGGCTGAGAGAGCTTGGAAATGCCCAGCGAATCGAATTTCACCGGAAAGGCACCTGCCACCGGCTTTACACCCGCGAGAGTATCGAGCGTCATTTGCGGAGGGAAATCGAATGTCAGTCTACCGACCGAAAAACAAGGCCGGCGAGGATAAGTCGCCCTACTTCCATTTCGATTTCCGCCTCCGGATCCTCGGGCGCGGGGAAAGCCAGCGGTTTTTCGGCTCAACGGGCCAGACAACGCGCCGAGCAGCCGAGGCCTATGAGACCCGTCTGAAGGAGTTGGCGGCCAACGGCCGGCTGTCGAGCACCATGACCGTCGATCAGGCCTGCGAGAAATACTGGGAAGAGGCGGGCAAGCACGGCAAGTCGGCGGACGACGAGGCAAAGAACCTCGAACTGGTGTCCCGCTATCTCGGCCCCGAGACACTGCTCGTCGCACTGACGCCGGAGATGGTATCCGATGCCGCGCGCCGCAGATTAGAGACGCCGATCGAACGGGCGCAGAGGATTGGCAACGAGCTGGTGTTGGCGCCGACGAAGCACTTCCCGAAGCCGTCCACCGTCAATAGACAGATCATCGAACCATTGCGCCGGATCATGAAGCGCGCCAAGACCGTCTGGCGGGTGCCGCTGGATCTGGAGGGGTTCGACTGGGGGCAGCTCGGCTATTCCGAGGGGGCGCCCCGGACCCGGGAGCTATCCCAGGAAGAAGAGCAGCGGTTCTGGCAGGCGCTGCGCCCGGATTATCACCAGCTTGCCGAAATGTACATCATCAGCGGCCGGCGTCGGTCGGATTGGATCGGCTTGACCAAGTTCAAGATCGACATCACCCAGGGCATCGCCCGGTTCCCGACGCGGAAACGCAAGCAGGCAGGTGAGATCGTGGTCGAGCTGACACAGCGCGAGCTGGAAATCATCATCGAGGAGTGCGCGAAGGCGCCGACCGCTTCGCATGTCTTCACATATGAAGTACAGCGGGGAAAGCTGAAAGGGCAGCGGCGGCCGATCACGGCGAGCGGCCTGCGGAAGGAAACCGACCGTGCTTTCCATGAAGCCGGCATCACCGATTTCCGCCGGCACGATTTCCGGCACACTTTTGCCAGCCGGGCATTGAGAGGGAAGGGCGACCTGCGGTCGCTGATGGCGGCGATGGATCACCAGGACATCTCATCGACGGTCAGGTACACGCATATGGCGAGTGGTCAAGCGCGGGGTATGCGCGAGGGGGTCACCGTGAACCGTCAGTTACCGGCTAATGTTACGCCGCTGCGGGGGAAGAAGTGATGGTCGGATTTCAGGGGAGTCCCGGAATTGTACCGGAAAGCTTTTGCCGTGACCTCAAAAAGCCTTACTGGCTAAGGGTTTTCTCATTAGCAGCACCGGCTCCCGAAGCAGGTGCGCTACCAGGCTGCGCTACACTCCGATGCCTTGGATGGGCTTATACCATAAGGATTCCGCGGGTCAACGACCATCGCCGGATTCCGCAGAAAAGCGAACAAAACGAACTTTCCGGAGAATCCGTCCCGGAACTGTACCGGAATGCCCGGATGGCGTTCGCCCTGCGTTCGCCCCTGAGTTGTAGGCCGCAGAAACCCCTTTCCATAATCACAAACCATCACCTGAACGACCTCGCGCCCTTCCACAAGGCAGCGGGCTGCGTAGCCGTGCGTAAATTTTGGTTGCAACTGAAGAGAGAGAAAATGGGACGTCACTCTATTTCCTATGCAGCAGTCCTTGCGGCGATGCTGGGCGCCAGCCCGGCCTACGCTGTGACCTGCTCAACATCGACACCGGTGAACTCCGGCATCATCTCGGACGCTGGAGGCGTGATCGGTTCCGGCGGCACCTATAATGCGGTCGGAACCGCAGAATGCCCAGATCAGCCAGGACCGACTGGACCGCAGGGCGTGCAAGGGGTACAGGGCGAGCAAGGCGTTGCCGGTCCTGCGGGTCCGCAGGGTGAAACCGGCGCGACCGGGGCGCAAGGTCCTCAGGGCATCCAAGGTGTGGCCGGTGCCACCGGTGCCCAGGGTCCTCAAGGCGAGCAGGGCGTAGCCGGCGTGGCCGGCTCGAAGGGCGACAAGGGCGACACCGGCGCCACGGGAGCGACTGGCGCCCAGGGTATCCAGGGCGTTGCTGGAGCCACCGGCGCAACAGGTGCGACCGGCCCGAAGGGGGACAAAGGGGATAAGGGCGATAAAGGCCTTCAGGGCGTCGCCGGCAAGGACGGGCGTGATGGCAAGGATTTCGACCCGAGCGCCTACCAGGAAGGCTTGGCGACCATCGGCGCGCTGAATGTGCCCCATGTCGAAAAGAACTTCGCCGCTTCGGTCTCCGGCGGCTTCTATAATGACAAGACCGCGATCGGCCTGGGTGGAGCGTTCAAGCTCGACCAGACATGGCAGTTCGGCGG
>Ga0065707_10081876_pt1 | contig 32097 bp, 29 predicted proteins | sample SwiRhicommuniRL3_FD_59094 | JGI IMG/M metagenome (GOLD analysis project Ga0065707, IMG submission 59094) | Switchgrass rhizosphere bacterial communities from Rose Lake, Michigan, USA - RL3 v2 (version 2) | ecosystem: Host-associated > Plants > Roots > Rhizosphere > Soil | place: East Lansing...
GGCCCTGGCCCACGGCAACGGCGGCACCCTGTCCAGCCAGGCGACCTGCATCCTCGGACTGCTGGAGACAATATAGGAATCCTGCCATGACAATCTCGCTCGAAGTCGCCGGCGGCGTCGCAACCATCACTTTCGATCGCGCCGACAAAAAAAATGCGCTGGACAGCCCCATGCGCGTCGCACTGCCACGCATTTTCGAACAGGTTCAGGATGATGTTTCTATCCGTAGCGTCGTCCTGACCGGGAGGGGCAGCGATTTCTGTGCCGGTGCCGATGTTCGGGAAATGGGTGGCGGCGGCATCCGCGATTCCATGGCGCGGGTCGAGATTCTTCATCGGATGGTCCGCGCAATCGTCAGGACCGACATCCCGGTCATTGCGGCAGTTCGGGGCGTGTGCATCGGGGTCGGCTGGTCGATGGCGCTTGCCTGCGACTATGTGGTGGCGGCGCCAGACAGCCGTTTCCAGTTCGCGTTCCGGCATATCGGCCTGGCGCCCGACGGGGGTGCTGTCCACCTCCTCTCCCGCAACCTTGGCCAACTCCGCGCAAAGTCCCTTGTCTATTCGGGCCGTTTCGTTTCCGGCGAGGAAGCATTCTCACTGGGGCTCGTCAGCGAACTTGCTCCCGCCGATGAGGTCCTTGCCTGCGCCCGCACCATGGCCGACCACCTGGCGCAGAGTCCCACGCTTTCGCTCAAGATGATCAAGCGCCAATTCTCGGCAGCAGAAACGCAGACCTTCGAAGAAGCACTGTCTGGCGAGATGGCGATGCAGCCGCTGATGGTCCGCTCGGAGGATTTTCGTGAGGGGACCACGGCCTTCAAGGAAAAGCGCCCCGCCAGGTTTACGGGGCAGTGACCGAGGCCGGGTCCCATTTCGAGGCCAGAACCCGTTAGAGGAAGGAATTTCACTTGACCAAGACTTACGCGACGCAAGGTCGTTCGATCGATTTCTCGAAATATCCCGAGACGCTCCAACTTGACCTGACCGACAACGTCCTCACCATCACCCTCAACAACCCGGACATGCGCAACGCAGTGGTTCCCGAGATGGACGAAGCGTTGACGCGCGTGTTCTGGGATGCCGATGCCGATCCCGAGGTCCGGGTGGTTGTCATCAAAGGCAATGGCAAGGCGTTCTGCGCTGGCGGCGACCTCGTTGGCATGCTGGCCGGCATCGAAGACATGAACAACTTCATCGTCGGCTACAGAAACGGCAAGCGGTTCATGCAGGCCATGCTCGATTGCGACAAGCCGATCGTCTCGCGCGTCCACGGTGACGCCGTTGGCATGGGCTGTACTATTGCGCTTTTCGCGGACATCGTGATCGCTTCCGAAAACGCACGCTTCGGCGATCCCCATGTGAACGTGGGCCTCGTAGCAGGTGACGGCGGCGCCGTGGTCTGGCCAAATAATGTCGGCCATGCCACCGCCAAGTACTTCCTGCTGACCGGTGATCTCGTTGGCGCGCGCGAGGCCCAGGCCATGGGCCTGATCGCCAAGGTTACCACCGAAGCCGAGCTCGATGCGGAAGTCAGCCGGGTCGTCAACAAGCTCAACAACGGCGCGATGAAGGCGATCTCGTTTACCAAGCACGTGCTCAACATCGGCCTGCGGCAGCTGTTCTCCTCCGCAGTGGATGCTGGCTTCGCTCTCGAAACGCTGTCCAGCCAACTGCCCGACCACCGCGAGGCAGCAGAAGCCTTCGTGAACAAGCGCAAGCCGGTCTTCCGGCGCTGATCATGCCGGCAGCCCCGAACAGACCCCCGCGCATCACCGCGGTCACCGGGGCTGCCAACGGCATCGGCCGCGCCATCGCGTTGCGTCTTGCCGCGGATGGCGACAGCGTGGCCTTGCTCGACGTCGATCAGACTGGGATCGAGGCTGTTTCCGCCGAGATTCGGGCGCTCGGTCGCGCAAGCCTGGCGATCCCTGTTGACCTGCTCGACCGGTCGGCGGTGACCGCGGCATTCGCCTGCGTCAGTGCCGCCCTCGGCCCGGTCGAGGTCCTCGTCAACAATGTCGGCCAGAGTGCGCGCGACAAGGCGGCCCCGTTCTGGGAAGCCGGGGCGGACCTCGCCGACTTCATGTTGCGCATCTGCCTCAACACCACGATGGACTGTTGTCGCGAGGTGGTTGCCGGCATGCGCGGACGGCGCTCCGGTCGCATCGTCAACATCGCCTCGGATTCCGCCTTCATCGGCAGCAAGTCCTCGGCAGCGTATGCGGCCGCAAAGGCCGGCGTAATCGGCTTCACGCGCTCGCTCTCGCGAGAGCTGGCCGAATTCGGAGTAACCGTGAATGCCATCGCCCCCGGCTATATCCGCACCCGGGCCATGGACCAGTTGTCGGCCCGGTTCGTCGAGCAGGCGATCGCCGAAACGCCACTTCAACGCTTGGGCGAACCCGACGATGTCGCACATGCTGCAGCCTACTTTGCCAGCCACCAGGCCGGCTATGTCACCGGGCAGACCCTTATCGTCAACGGCGGCCGCTGGATGAACTGATCCTGCGGGCCGGTTCAGGCCGGCTGGGGAAGGGCCTTCGGTCGCCCGAGCAGCCAGGTCAGCACGATCGCGACGACGAGAGCACCCGCCAAAAAGTCGAAAATCGGAGCATAGCTGCGCGCGGTTTCCCGGAAATGACCGGCGATAACCGGGGCTATGCCATAGCCCACCGAGAACAGGCCCATCAGCAAACCGTAGATGGCCGGGTAGGCTGCCAGGCCGAAATACCGGCTGGTCAGGTAAGCAAGCGCGCTGGTCGTGCCGCCGGTGCCGAAGCCAAGGCAAAACGACACGGCCACGCCTGCCACCGTGCTCCCGGAAAAATTGGCCGCCAGCACGCAACTTACCAGCACCAGCAGGATCGCGCCCGAAAAGACGGGGAGCGGCTGTAGTCGATCGAGCATGAAGCCGGTGGAAAGCCGCCCGACGATCATGGCAACCCCCATCATCGAGAGCACCCAGGCCGCCAGTTCCGGGGCGAGCCCCCCTTCGTGCAGGATCGGGAAGAGATGGACCTGCAGCGCTCCTTCGGCGATCGCCACGAGCGCGGCGACGAGGCCGAACTGCCAGAACTGCACCGTGCGCACGGCCTCGCGTAGCGCGAAGCCGCTCAATCGCCGCCCGCCTGCATGCACCGTCGCTTCCTTGCCGACGTGAAGGTCGCTCGCGCCGCGGAACCAGGCAAAGACCAGTGGGAGGAGAATGACGAGCATCAGCGCACCGATCCCCGAGTAGACGCCGCGCCAGCCGAACCGCTCCACCATTACCACGGCAAACGGGGGGAAGAGGAAGAATGCCGCGCCGGCGCCGCTCAAGGTCACGGCCAGGGCAATGCCCCGAGACCGGTCGAACAGTCCCGCTACCGCCCCAGACCAGGTGATCGGGCTCAGACCCACGTTGATTATCGCGAAGATCGTCCAGACGCCTATCCACGTCGCCGGGCTGCCGCCGGCCAAGGACACCAGCCCAAGGGCCGGGACGGCGGCCGCAACCGCCCCAAGCGCGCAGCGCCGCGGGCCGAAACGGTTGATCAGGCGACCCAGGACCGGCGCCAGGAGCAGAGTCATAACCGAGCAGAGCAGCACGTTGCTGGTGATCAGCGCCCGCGACCAGCCGAACTCAGTCATCAGCGGAGCCATGACGATTCCGGTGACGCTAGGCACGCCGGTCATGAAGACAACGCCGACCGCTCCGCTCGCGACAGTTCTCCAGCCCCTCTTCCATTCGTTGGTTTCGGCCGACAATCCTTCTCTCCTCTGTGGCTGCGGGCGCACACAGCCCGATCGATGCTCAGGCTTTCGTCATCCCTTCAGGATGGCGCTCGCTCTTCCGGGCGCTTAGGCGCGCTCGGGTTTACCGACCTGCTTGCGCGATTTCAGGGTCAGGATCGGCCCGGGGAATTCCTCCGGCCGCTCGAGAATGGCCAGCACGTGCGAGCCCACCTCGTCCGCCCTGATGTTGCTTGGCTCGGCCGTGTCCGCCTCGTCAGGGCCGACGATGTGGGAGTACAGCATAAGCTCGACCACCGAAGCCGCGCCGCCCCCGCTCTCCCTGGAAAGGAAGCGGAACAGATTGCGCTGCGCGGCCTGACACACCGATGCGCCGCCCATGCCGTCGAACATGAAGTCGGCCATCCCTCCCCCGAGCCCGATGTACCGCCCTCCCTCGGCCAGCAGCGGGAGAAAGGCCCTGGCCGCGCAGAGATGGGTAACGACATTGCCGCTAAACAGTTCGGCCAGCGCCTCGCCGGGCATGTCGAGCAGGCGGCGCGCGCGCGACGGGAGGTTGACAGAGGTGATCACGGCGTCCAGCCGCGGAGCGATCCGCCGCACCTCGGCGGCCGCGACGGCAGCCGAGGCGTCATCGGCAACGGAACCCGCCACCGTCGCAATATTCCCAAAGAATCCGGTCGCGAGTTCGCCCAGCCGAGCCGCGTCGCGGCCAACCGCAATCACGGACCACCCGGCGCCCTGCAGCGTGCGGGCAATCCCCTGCCCCACGGTTCCGGTCGCCCCGATAATGGCTACTACAGGCTGGTGCGGCATTGGCAGGTCCTCTCGTCAGCCCCGAGCCTATCATCTCCGCTCGTGCGAGAGACGGCTAATGCCATCAGGTACGTGATGCATTGCGCTAGCTGGCAGCCCGCCGGCGGATCAACGCCTCCTGGGTCATGGAGGCCAGCACCCGGCCTTCCGCATCGAACAGGGTCCCGCGATTGAATCCAAGCCCGGCGCCGGCGAAGGGACTGTCGATCACGTAGAGCACCTGCTCGATCGGCCGGGGCGCAGAGTGGAACCAGATGGCGTGGTTGAGCGACACCGATAACAGCTCACCGTCATGCAGGTGCGGCGCATGCATAATACGCGAGGGGAAATTTGCGCAGGCGTCGGTCATGTAGGCCAGCGTCGCGTAATAGCCGATCGTGTCGCCGGGCTCCGGCGGCGGCGCGGGACAGACCCAGGCCAGGGTCGACGGATGCGCCCCGGGCTTGCCGAGTCCCTCTTCCGGATCCGGAAAGTAGGTTTCCATCGCCAGCCGGTTTGCGACGCGGCGCACTACCAGCGGATCGAGTTCGTCGGCCCGGTCGAGCACGCACTGGCGGTGCGAACGCAATCCCGCCACGTCCGGTGCCGGCGGAGCGACCGTCTCGTGTTCTGGCTGCCCCGCTTCCGGCTCGTGGAAGCTGATCTCCGCGCGGAACACCTCATTCTCGTGCTGCAGGGCCATCACCCGGCGATGCGCGAATGCGCGGCCATCCCGGGTGATTTCCACGTGGAAGTCCACCGGCTCGGCGGCACTGGCTCCGCGCAGGAAGAAGGCGCTGAGTGCATGGGGCAGGCGCCCGGGCGCACTTCGCATCGCCGCGCCCACCGCCAGCCCCAGGTACTGCCCGCCGAAGACCTCGCCCCCGGCGTTCATGTCCTGCGTGACCGACCGCCAGATGTTGTCCCCGTAGGGCGACAGCTCGAGAAATGACCGCAGATCCGACAAGGCACACTCCAAGATACTTTGCGCGCGAGAGGATCTAGTGAAACGCTGCGGCGCAACCTGCAATCACCTGCAGGCCCCGAACCTGTGTCCCTCCATCAAATCACGTGACGGATTGCGCACGACACGGAATGGGCAGTGCGCGCGCCGTCCCATACCCACCGTTCCCTTGATGATCGAAGCACTCATCGCCGCGGTCAATGGCCCCGCGAGCGACTTCAAGCGCGCTTCCACGGCCGGCATGGTCATGGTCAACACGCCCACCGCCGGGATCGATTTCCACGTACCGTTCGGCGGTCGTAAGCACTCCAGCTACGGCCCCGCGAGCAGGGACGCTACGCCGCAGAATGCTACACGACCGTCAAGACAGCCCATACCCGGGCGAGCTGATCAGGCTGGCGACGGTGCCAGGATCGTTTCTCCGACGATCTCCAGACCATAGCCGCCAACGCCGGTGATCGCGTGGCGCGTGCTGGTACGCAGCAGGATCATGTCGTGGATGCCAAGGTCAGCCAGGATCTGCGCGCCGATGCCGAAGCTGCGCTCATCGGCGGGATTGCCGTCCGGCCCGGCTTTGATCCCGATGTCCGGCGAAGGCAGCAGGACCAGGATAACGCCCGATCCGTGCTCCACGATGTGCTGCATCGCCCGCGGGATCAGCCCCCGGCGCGGGCCGGGAACGCCGAGCAGATCGTAGAATGCGGAAGCCACGTGAACCCGCACGAGCGTGGGCTTGCCGGGCTCCACTTCGCCCTTCTGCAAGGCATAGGCGCGCGTTCCGTCGACTTTATTGCGATAGACGACCATGCGCCACTCATCGCCGGATTCTGACTTGAATTTCGATTGCGCGATCGTCTCCACCAGATGGTCGAAGCGGAGGCGATAGGCGATCAGGTCCTTAATGGTGCCGATCTTCAGGTCATGCAACGCGGCAAACTTCAGCAATTCCGGCAGCCGGGCCATGGTCCCGTCTTCGTGCATGATCTCGCAGATCACTCCGGCCGGCATGAGGCCGGCCAGCCGCGCCACGTCGACCGAGGCTTCGGTGTGACCGGCTCTGACGAGGACCCCGCCATCTCGCGCGACCAGGGGGAAGACATGGCCGGGCGTCACGATCTGCTTGGCACTTCTGCTGGCGTCGATTGCGACTGCGATCGTGCGAGCGCGATCGGCCGCAGAAATCCCAGTAGTTACCCCTTCGCGCGCCTCGATCGATACGGTAAAGGCCGTCTCGTGCCGCGTCCCGTTGTTCCGCGACATCATCTCGAGACCAAGCTGGTCGACACGGGCTCGCGTCAAGGCCAGGCAAATCAGCCCCCGGCCGTGGATCGCCATGAAGTTGATCGCGTTGGGGGTCGCAAATTGCGCAGGGATGACGAGATCGCCCTCGTTTTCCCGGTCCTCGTCATCCACCAGGATGAACATGCGGCCGTTGCGGGCCTCATCGATAATCTCCTCGGCCGAGGCCAGGCAAGCGGGAGGGTCTGGCTGGGCCATGGACGTCTCCTCAATCAGCAACCGCCGGCGCCTCGACATAGCTGCGCACCGGTTGAGCCGGTGGTTGCAAGGCATCGCTGGCCCGGATGTTGACCGGGATTCCGCTCATCCGGGGTTGGCCGCTGTAACGCTCGGGGTCGTCATCCAGGCCGCTGAGGCGAGAGGTCGGGCTGCCCACCGCCAGCAACCTGTCGTCGAGATCAGGTCCGCCGCCATAACAGTGCGACATGGAGATCAGCCCGCGGCGAATCGCTGCATCGGCCTGGGCGACACCCAGGATCGCCCCGTAGCGCGAGCGGATCTCGATTACCGCTTCTTCGGCAAGGCGGTGCTCGGCCATATCGTCGGGGTGCATGAACGCAGGATTGTAGGGCAGCCCCTTCGTTGCGGGATTGTGGGCGATGGAATTGAACGTGTGGCGCATCCGTCGGCTGATCAAGCGGAAGTCGAAACCTTCCATCTCGATGTCGTCGCCGAACGGGTAGGAATCCAGGTCCTCGATGATGTCGGGGCTGGCCAGTTCCAAACGTCCTTGCCAGCCTTCGTCGGCAGGTAAGACCCGTGCCGTATCATCGGGGAAGAAGGCGCCATGCGGATATTTCTTCAGTTCCTCAAGCGGGATCCGCGAGCCCTCCATGAACAGCGCCAGGAGGTCGTCCGTGGTCGGCTTCGTCACCATGTCGACGTCATGGGTCGTGCCGTTGAGGCCATGCAGCGTGAACGGCAAGCCCAGTCGCCGGCACAGCCCGTAGTAGACTTCCCATTCCTCCACCACCTGCGATCCCTCCGGAGGGGCCACGATGGCCGGGGTGTATTGTCCGAAGGACTGGTCCACGCCCACGCCCGTCGAATAGAAGGCCAGCCCCTCGGAAAGGTAGCTGATACCCGGGGTTTCGAGGTGCTGCTTGCAGGCGATGACGTAATCCGCGAGCGCGGCCGAGGGCGTCATCTTGACGTCGATCGACACGCTCAGTTCAAGATTGCGCAGCGCCGCGATGGTCTTGTTCTGGTCGGGCCAGGCGAGCACCGGATTGCCAGCGCAGGTCAGCAGGGCACGGACCTGGCCCTCGCCCGGCAGCAGGATCTCGTCCGGCAGGGCCGAAGTCGGCATGGGGGCGGAGCCGGCGTAGTAGGCGCGAAGGCCCCTCACCCGGCATTCATGGCCGCCCATGGCCTCGCCCCATGCGGGAAATGGCGGGCTGGCCTGGGCCTTGGCCACGGGAGCGGCCATGGTCACCCCGGCGACAGGGAGCACTTCGCCCTCGCGCATGTAGTGCCCGCAGAGCGTCTCGACGCACATGCGCAGATATTCCACCAGCGTGGAGGAGCCACTCATGCTCGGTCCGGTTCCGCAGATCACATAGCCCCGCCTGACGGAAGCATAGGTGCGCGCAGCTTGAACCAGCGTCTCGGTTTCGACACCCGCGGCGTGCGCAACCACGGCTGGCGCAAAACGGTCGAGTGCACGGCGTAATTCCGCCAGGCCCTGCACATGCTGCGTCACGAATTCGTGGTCGTACAGTTCCTCATCGATGATGACGCGCGCCATGGCGGCCAGCAGGGCCGCGTCGTGCCCCGGAGCCGGCTGGAGGAACTGCGTGGCCTTGCGCGCCGTCTCGGTCCGCCGGGGATCGATCACGATCAGCCTGGTGCCCTTCGCCAACCGGTCGTTGATCCAGGCAGCGGGATTGCCGGTGGGGAAGCCATTGTGGCTCACAAGCGGATTCATCCCGAAAACCATGATGACTTCCGGATCGATCCACCCGTTCCCCGGCGCCTGCCACACCCCATGCAGGCCCTTGGCGACGGACTTCCCGGGCTGGTCGATCGACTCATTGCCGAACACCATGGGCGACTTGATCGCCTCCATGAACGAATGCGTCCCGGCCATGGCCAGTGTTTGGCCAACGATTCCGGTGCCATGGTAGGAGGCGACGGCGCGCGGCCCGTCCCGCTCGAGAATCACCGAAAGCTTCGCCGCGATTTCGTCAAGCGCCTGCTCGATGTCGATCGGGGCGAAGCTGCCGTCCGGCTGACGTTTCATCGTGTGGAGCAGGCGATCGGGGCTGTTGTGGATCGCAGGCGAGGCGCGGCCCTTCATGCAGCCGTAGCCCTTGTAGAGCGGGTTGTCCCTGTCGCCGGTCATCGCCACGGCGCGCCCCGCTTCGTCCACTTCGACCACCGCGCCGCAGAGGTGGTAACAAACTCGGCAAAAAGTTGGATGCTTAGACATTGTTCTCACCTCTCCAATACTTACCTCGCCAGACTATCAGCCGTGGTCCAGAACCTGCAGCGCCATGCGTGTGAGGATGGGGAAGTTGTCCCCCCGCCTCTGCGCATGCAGCGAAGCCGCGTTTCCCCGGATCATCCGCGCCCTGATGCCGTGGTAGATCGCCGCCAGTCGGAACAGGTTGAACGCGATGCAGAAGGCCCATTGATCCTCCGGTAGCGGGTTGCGGCCAACCTTCTCGCAATAGGCTTCAAGATAGTCCCGCTCGCCGGGAATGCCCAACTCCGCCAAGTCCGCATCAGCCAGACCCGAAATGATGTCGGCCGGCAGTCGATACACCATAGCGTTATAGGCAAAATCGGCCAATGGGTGGCCCAGCGTCGAAAGCTCCCAGTCAAGGACGGCGCGCACCTCGGGCACATCCGCAGCAAAGATCAGGTTGTCGCAACGAAAATCGCCATGGACGATGCGCGGAGCCTCACCAGGCAGGATTCGCGAGGACAGCTTTTCAATCAGGCGATCCATGGCATCGTCGCGGCCAGCGTCCTCGTCAGCGAGGTATTGGCGGGACCAGCGCCCGATCTGGCGCTCGAAGTAATTACCAGCCTTGCCGAAGTCGCCCAAACCTATGGCAACCGGGTCGATCCGATGAAGGGCCGCGATTGCGCCGTTCATGGCATAGTAATGCGCCGCGCGAAGGTCTGGCGTGGAATCGGGCAGCGTACTGTCCCACTCGATCCGCCCTTCGACATGCTCCATCACGTAGAACCAGCTGCCCAGCACAGTTTCGTCCGTGCATAGCCCGTAGATTTGAGCAACGGGATAACCGGCCTGGCCGAGGGCCGCCATCACCCGGGCCTCGCGATCGACGGCATGGGCGCCCCGAACCGTCGCACCGGGCGGTTTGCGCCGCATTACGTAGGATCGCCCAGGCGTCACGAGCTTGAAGGTAGGGTTCGACTGCCCGCCGCGAAATTGCTCGACGGTAAGCGGGCTGCAATAACCAGCGACATTATCCTTCAGCCATAGCTCCAGCCGCGCCTCGTCGAAGCTGGAGCCATCGCGAACCGGCATGGTGCCTGCGCTGGCCGCCGCCGCCGCCCCGCTCATGCCTGGGCCTCCCACCACTGGCGCTTGATGCGCTTGGCCAGGCTCCACTTGTGCACCTCGGTCGGCCCGTCATAGATGCGGAAGCAGCGAATCCTGCGGAAGATCTGCTCGACCATGGTGTCGCCGCTGACGCCCATCCCGCCCACGATCTGTACCCAGCGGTCAGTGAATTTCTTCAGCATTTCGGTTCGACAACCAACTCGCCGATCGGACAACCAGGGTGATCATAAAGGCTGTCATGCTCGGAGGTCGCCACGATGTTGTGGCCGAATGCCTCGACGCGATCCGCTATCTCGAGCACTTCAGCTTGATGCAGCTCAAGACGCTCTGAGTGCCTCATGAATCAAGTTCTCCCCGATTGGCTGCCATGCTTGAATCGTACCAGACTGACAGTGCATCACAAGCACCTATCGAGCGATAGTTTGGTTAGGTGGGATGGATCACGAATGAGTTGGGTTTGCTTGACTCGCCACAAATTCTAATGATAGTTTGAAAAAAGGAGAATGGCGATGCAACTAAGGCAACTTTCGAGGTCGCTGGGCGAGCTCAATGTGGTTGGCTGTTACGACAGCGACACGGAAGGGGTCGTCAAGTCTGCAGGCCGTGTCGTGAAGATCCTCGAATTGTTCGACGTTCTCCGCCGCGAGGCGCCGGTGTCCGAAGTCTCGACCCTGCTGGGCCTGCCGCAATCGAGCACATCCGTGTTGCTGCGCAGCATGGTAATGATGGGATATCTGAACTTCAACCCCAAGACCCGGGCCTTCAGCCCGACAACCAGAGTGGCCTTGCTCGGCAACTGGGTGAACGGGTCCATGATTAGCGATGGCTTGCTCATGCGATTGCTGCACCGAGTCAACGCTCGGTCAGGGCAGGCTGTCGTAGTCGCTGTGCGAAATCGCATATGGTCGGAATATATCCACGTCGTTCAGTCGACTAACCCGGTCCGGCTGTTCGTGGTCAAAGGATCGCGGCGGCCGCTAATCCGGTCGGGAACAGGTCTCATGCTGCTAGCAGACCTTCCGGATTCCGATATCAAGCGCATAGCGATGCGCACAAATGCCGAAGCCGACGCCGGTGAGACCCGAAGCTGCATCGCGACGCTGATGGATCAGGTTTCGGCTGTCCGTCGACAGGGTTGGGCCTGCACCCTTGACACCATCACCAAAGGCGGCGGTATGATCGCGATGCGGCTCCCCCGTGTTGACGACGAAGAGCCGCTAGTGGTCGGCTTGCCCGGCGTCACGAACGACCTGCGCGACAATTGCCACCAATATCTCGACATTCTACGCGAGGAGACGGCGCGATACAGTAAATGGCGCAACTCGCGAGCCAATTTGGGGGATTGAACCCGGGGCTCAATCGGAGCCGCCCTATCATACCCATGATTCCCTGCCCGACGCCGTGGCCGATCAGACATTTTGATTTTGCGAATTAAGTCAAACATCAGCAGATGCTCGCGCACTTGAACGGAGTAGCTGCGTGCAGACCTTTACGGCCCATTCGATACCCTGGCCCGAAAATGCCGCCTCGCTGCGACACGAGGTGAGGCAGCTGATCGCAGCTCATCCGGCCGATCCGGACCCCGCCAAGAGGCTCAACTCCTGGACGGTGGCTGACCCGGCGTTCAGCGAGTTGCTGGGTCGCGCCGGCTTCATCGGCATGACCTGGCCCCGCGAATATGGCGGCCATGAGCGTACCAGCCTGGAACGGTACATCGTACTTGAGGAATTGCTGGCAGCCTGCGCCCCGGTGGGATCCCACTGGATGGCGGACCGGCAAACCGGAGGCATGCTGCTGCGATACGGGACCGAGCAGGCAAAGCGACAGTGGGTTCCCGGGATGGCACAAGGGAAAGTCTTCGCCTGCATAGGCCTTTCCGAACCGAATTCGGGATCGGACCTGGCTTCGGTTCGCGCAACTGCCCGACGAAAGGGAAATCGCTGGGTAATCGACGGCCAGAAGGTCTGGACCACCGGAGCGCATTTCGCGCACGTGATGATCGCTCTGCTCCGCTCAACACCCAATTCCGACAGGCAGGACGGACTCAGTCAGTTCCTCATTCCGATGAACGCACCTGGCGTGACGGTGAAGCCGATTATCGACCTCACCGGGGGGCACGACTTCAACGAGGTCTTCTTCGACTCGGTTGAACTGGATGAGTCGGCGCTCGTCGGACGCGAGGGTGAAGGGTGGCAGCAGGCGAATGCGGAACTGGCCATGGAGCGATCCGGCCCGGAGCGTTACCTGTCTTCTACCGCGCTGTTCCTGGAACTCCTGCGTCATGTCGGGCCTGCGCCCGATGAGCATATGAAGTTGCTGATCGGTCGATTGACGGCAGAAATGTGGACCTTGCGTATGATGTCGGCAATGGTCGCCGCCAAGCTGGCAGCAGGCGAGGATGCCGTCTTGGAATCGATGATGGTGAAGGACGTTGGCACGAACTTCGAACAGGCCATGCCTGAGCTGGTCCAGGGTGCCATCGACATCGACCTTGCCAGCGCCTCCCGACTAGCCCGGGTGGTCGGCCACCTGCTGCAGGTGGCGCCGTCGTTCTCCTTGCGAGGCGGAACCCGCGAGATCGTAAAGGGAGTCATTGCAAGGGGGCTGGGCCTGAGATGAGCGATCAAGAGACCATGCTCCACGACATGACCACCGCTCTTTTTGGAGCGTTGGGACACGGCGCGACCCTGGCCGAGGCGTGGCCCAGGATAGAGGAACTCGGGTTGCCCGATCTGCTCGTCAGCGAAGCGGAGGGCGGTTTCGGCGGTTCGTGGCAGGACGCGTTGACCGTTTTTCGCCAGGCCGGATTCAACGCGCTCGCGATCCCCGTGCCGGAAGCCATCCTCGCGGCTCACATCGGTGCGCCCCTGGGGTTCCGCGGCCGCGGCACTCTTGCAAGCTCCAGCAGCGGCCAAGTGGCGGAAGGCACATTTGAGGGGACGCTGCATGGCGTAGCCGCGGCGGCAGGCGCTTCCTTCGTCGTCGCGCCAATAGACGGCGGCGGCAGCCTGATCATCGACATCGGCGATATCCCCGCCACCGAAGCCAGGACCATTTCCGGCGAAGCCCGTGACGTCGTCGAGGTCAGCGGGCGCAAGGCAGCTCGATCGGACAGTGACATATTCAAATTGGCAGCCTTTGCCCGCGCAGCCCAGATCGCCGGGGCGCTGGATGCGGCGCTGGCCGTGAGCACCAATTACGTGAATCAGCGCAAGCAGTTCGGGCGGACGTTGGCCAAGTTCCAGGCCATCCAGCAAAACCTCGCAACCTTTGCGAGCGAGGCCGCTGCAGCGAACTGTGCAGCCATGGCCGCCGCTCAGGCGCTGGATCGGCAGGCAGCAAGCTTCGAAATTGCAGCGGCCAAACTGCGCTGCAACCAGGCTGTGGGAATCGGAACAGCAATCGCGCATCAAGTCCATGGCGCGATCGGATTCACGCAGGAATACGGCCTGCATCCGCTCACCCGGCGGCTCTGGGCCTGGCGTTCGGAATATGGCAATGATTCCCACTGGGCCGCCTTCCTCGGCAGCCATGTCTGTAAGCGGGGCGCAGACAAATTCTGGCCGGACCTGACGGCATTGACCGATCCGGTCGCAAGTTAGATCCGGTTTCCGGGTGTCGTCGGCCTCACATCCTGCCGCTGATGATGACGGCATTGCCCAAGCCAAGCTGCGCGAGTGGATCCAGCGCGAACTCGGGGCGACGGTCCAAACGATGGTTCGCCAGGATAGGTGGCGTCCAGCATGGTTTGTCACCGCGCGCCGAAACGGCGAAGACCTGCCACTCTATGTGCGCGGCGAGCGGAATGTGAAGCAGGGCTGGCCACTCGACATCGAAATGAGGATCGCTGAGGTCCTTTTCGACGAAGGCATACCGGTGCCTCGCATCTATGGCATGTGCGAAGATCCCAAGGCGATCGTCATGGAATGGGTGGACGGTTCCCGCGACCTTTCAGCCTACCCTTTGGAAGAGAAGCAGAGGATTGAACGCGAATATGTCGATATACTGGCGAGACTTCATGCGATAGACGTAGCAAAATTCACAGCCATTGGTCTGAACTGCCCGCGAACGCCGCAGGAAATCGCTTCAGCCTACATCGGTCCGGTCCGCGCGGCCTATGTCGCACAGAAAGTCGCGCCGGACGGCTTCGTGGCCTTTCTCGATCGGTGGATCGACGCGCACCTGCCGCGTGACCTGCACGACGCCTGTCTGGTCACTGGTGACCCCGGGCAATTCATGGTCCGGGAAGGCCGGATAATTGCGCTGCATGATTTCGAGACAGCACATCTGGGCAGCCCCTGGGCAGACGTGGCCTGCCTCCGGGTAAGGGAACTTCCGCGCGAACTCGCCGAGGAAGAGCCGCTTACGGATGCAGTCATGCTGATGAAGCACTACGCCGCGATCCGGAACATGCCGCTCGACCCAGCGCTACTGAACTATTTCCATCTGCTGCTGGCGGCGTCTACGTTTTATGTCATCCACCCCAATTTCCACGCGGTCCGCTCCGATCTTGCGGTTTGGCGCAAATGGGACATCAGAGCTTCGCGGCAAGTGCTCGGCTGCATGGCCGACATCCATGGCCTGGAACTTGAGCGCCTTGCCCCTCCGGAGAACCCACGGCCTGACAATGACCTGGCCTTCGCTTCTCTGAAGGCCGCCATCGACAGCCTGCCCGCTCACTCATCGATCGATTCATTCAACAAAGCCAATGCGATTGCGTTGGCCTCCTGTCTCGCCTCATCCGCCCGGATCGGCCACGAATTGATGGAGGCCGAACGGGATGAGGTCACAGCGCTCGTTGGAAAACGTCCACGCGACCTGACCGAGATCGAGGTCCTGCTGGAGCAGGCCGTCCGCGACGGTGCACCGGACAACGACTTGATCCACTTCTTCAATCGCCGGTCGCAACGGCGCAGGTTCATCGTGGTTGAGGCCTACCCCAACCTCTGGCAGCACGAATTGGTACCGCTTTCGGGACTGCTGGGCCGGTAGAACCCGATCAGACCACCTCGGTTGACCCAGGCAAAGCTGGTGTGGACCATCTCGCGATCAGACCGCTCAAGTGATTCGCATAGCGGCCGCGAGCATGCCGGAAGGACCCCTACTCGTCGATCACGTCTTCCATGGCCCATATCGCTGTGGTCGCGGCGGCCAGCCTACTTCTACGTGACTGCTTCCATGCAGGGCGCGGCCGGCTTGCACGAGGATGTTGCATCCTCCCCGCCTTTCGCACCGGCTGCATGTCCTCAAGCCTATGGATTGCCATGTTCGCGGCGAATGACGATCTTGTTGATCTTGCCGCTTGGCAGCTTCGGCAAGTCGTCGACGAAGATGATGCTCTTGGGACACTTGTACCCGGCGATGAGCGTCCTGCAATGCGAGACGAGGTCCGGCGCGCTGACGCTCGCCCCGTCACGCAGTTGAACGACCGCGCGCACCGCTTCGCCCCATTTTTCGTCGGGGACACCGATCACTGCGGCGTTGGCAACCGCTTCGTGTTGATACAATGCCTCCTCGACTTCCCGCGAATAGATATTCTCTCCACCGGAGACGATCATGTCCTTCTTTCGATCAACGAGATAGACGTATCCATCGTCGTCAAACTTGCCCATGTCGCCGGTGTGCAGCCAACCGCCGCGCAGTGTCTCGATTGTTGCATTCGAATTGTTCCAGTACCCTTTCATCATGATCGGGCCACGCAGTAGAATCTCACCCGGCTCGTCGACCCGACAATCCTTGCCGTCGTCATTGACAATACGCACCTGAACGCCGGGGAACGGGATGCCGATTGACTGAAGACGGCGTTGGTCTCGCTCATCTCCATCTGGTCGGTGCGCATCGACCGGCAGCATCGTACCCGAACCCTCGGTCTGTCCATAAAGCTGGAGGAACACGGGACCCAGCTTGGCCAAGCCGCGACGGAGAAGCGCAGCCGGCATCGCCGCCGCCGAATAGACGATCAGGCGCAAGCTGCTAAGGTCGTAATCGTCGATCGCCGGATGGTCGAGCAGCATCTGTATCATGGTCGGAGCCATGTGGGTGATGGTGATGCGCTCTTCCTGGATCGTGCGCAGGATGGCAGCGGGATCAAAGTCGCGATGCACATAGACAGTCCCCGCGCGCCAGCTCTGGCCAAGCGCCATGTCCTTTGCACCCACGTGAAACAGCGGCATCATCAGCAGGATGCGATCATTTGAACCTACCGCCATTAAGGAACCGATGGCGTTGGCGGTGGCCACCTTCGCACTGTGCGGAATCATCACGCCCTTCGGCCGCCCGGTCGTGCCGCTGGTGTAGATGATGCAAGCGATGTCACTTGCCTCCAGCTTCGCCGAGAAGGTCGGGTCGCCGGTTGCAATCACGTCGTCGTAGGCCATCGCCCAGTCCGGTGCATCACCAATGCAGACATAGTGCTCGACCGATTCGAGAGAGCCGCGCAGTCCGTCAACGAGATCGGTGAACTCTGCCTCGAACACCAGAATCCGTGGCAGGCTGTCGTTGACGATGTAAGCCACTTCGGGCGGCGCAAAACGGAAACTGATTGTAGCGGTGATAAACCCGCCTACCTCGCTCGCAGCGTAGACTTCGCAAATCTCCATGCAGTTGCGACTGAGGATCGCCACGCGCTGCTGCTGAAGCAGGCCGAGCTTTGACCACGCCGACGCCAGCCGCCTGCCCCGGTCAAGGTAGCCCGCGTGAGTAAGGACCTTGTCCTCGAAAACCCAGGCGGGCTCGTTCGCATAATGCCTGGCATTCGATTCCAGGATGCTCGCGATGGTGAAGGACGATCCGTTGCTCAATGACAATCTCCACATGCTAAAAATGAGTGAGCGCCGGCGTAATTTCTCGACGGCGCTCAGAACTTTGATTTGCGGTCTGTCAGGCCCACGCCCAATAGCGCTTGCCGTCGCCCTTGAGGAGCCGGCCGAACTCAAGACCAGGAAAGTGCGACGACGAGACGTGCACGCTAGTGCCTTCCAGTTCGTTGCGCAGAATCTCCTTTGATCGCTTTGCCATGGCCGGATCGATGTCCGCCATGATCGCGAATTCGTTATCGACCAGTTCTAGCGGGCAATGGATCACGTCACCCAGGATCATGGCCCGGTCCTCGCCTGAGGAGATGACCGCAATCGAGCTTCCGGGGGTGTGCCCCGGCAGGTGGCGCAGGTCGATGCCCGGAGCGATCGTGCAATCGGCATCCCACAGCTTGATCTGGTCATGGACCGGCACCATCCGCGACTTTGTCGATTCCACGCCCAGCGAGATCTTGAAGGCAGTCTCGTCCGGGGCATTCTCGCCGAGGAAGTAATCCACGTCGGCCTGGTGCGCCCACAGCTTGGCCTTCGGGAAAAAGGGCGCTCCACCTCGCGCGACCCAGCCCATGTGGTCGGGATGGAGGTGCGAAAGCACGACGTCGGTGATTTCGTCCGGGCGCACGCCTGCCTTGGCCAGACTGTCACTCAGCCAGCCATACTCCAGCTTCTGGGTGGCAATCATATCTGTAAGCCATTGGACCTGGGCCTCCGAGGCACCCTTCGTCCTGTAGTATTCCTCGATGTCCGCGCGAGCCATGACCGGCGCTGCCTGCTGATGCTCCGCGTGGCCGCAATTGCCTTGGGCGCATCCCTGATCCTTGGGACCCAGACCGGCATCAATCAGCACCACCTGGTTCCCAGTCCGGACCAGAAAGGCGCCGAGCTGCGCCATCATCTTGCCGCCCGGTAGGATATAATTGCTGTGAACCTCGGCTTCCTCCGCATCCATCGCGGGAATTCCAGGGGCCACAGGGGTCGTCCACTCTCCATCCAGGACCTGGAGGATCTCGAGATCGCCGACTCTCATGTCAAAAATTCCTTATCGCCCGAGTATTTCGTTGCCGGCACCCGCCAGGTGCGCCCCGTCCACCGCGACCTCCGCCCCGTTTACGTAGGAGGCGTAGTCCGACAGAAGCCAGGCAGCGACCTGGGCATCTTCCCAGGGGCGCCCCATACGGCCTTGCGGGATGGTTTTCAGGATCGGGTCGAGCATGCCTTCGTAGGCGGTTTGCTCGCGCTCCAGGCCGAGGATGCCGCCCGTCGTCAGCATGTTCACCCGGATGTTGTCTTTGGCATAGGTGGCCGCGGCGATCTTGGTGAGGCCGATAATCGCGGCTTGGGAGGATGACGCATAGGGCGCCGGGGTGAAGGCGCGGTGTGCCACGGTCGAACCATTGTTGACGATGGCACCGCCGCCCTGGGCAATCATAACGGGGATGGCATACTTGATGGTCAGGAAGCTGCCGTGGATCTTCACATCATGGACATACTTCCAGTCCTCAAAGGTCACGTCGCATAGGGGGACCTTCTCTGTGTCCACGCCCGCGTTGTTGAAGAGACCGTCGATCCGGCCGAACCGCTCGACCGTGACGTTGATCAGGTGCTTGACCTGATCTTCGTTGGTGATGTCACATTCAACACCGAGCGCCTCTCCGCCCAGGCTTTCGATTTCCGCCGCAATTCCCTCTACGATCGAGCCGCGACGGGCGCAGATCGCCACCTTGGCACCGGCCTTGGCGAACCCGTAGGCTGCGGCTTGACCGACACCCTGGCTGGCACCGGTGATGATGATCACCTTATCCTGCAAGGTGCCATCGGGTACGATCTTCTTGTCTTTTTCCTTCACAAAGCCTCTCCATTCGGCAGGATACGCCAAGCGCGCACCGTCACCATTCGAGTTCCAGCGCATCCAGTCCGAAGCTGATTCCGCCATGCCACGGCGGCCGATAGCCGACGGGCAAGCGGAATGGCGGAAGTCGAGAAAGCCAGCATTCGATGGCGGTGACCAGTTCGAGGCGAGCCAGATGCATGCCGATGCAGATGTGCTGGCCGAAGCCAAAGGCGAGATGGCGGGAGGCGCCCCGGTCGAAATCAACGCGGGCCGGATCCGAGTAGTCGTGCATGTCGCGGGACCCAAGCGGGCTGGGGCAGACAACCTTGTCGCCAGCCATTATCCTGACGCCGCAGACTTCAATGTCGCGAATGGCAGTGCGCGTCAGCGAGGTGAACGAATAGGCCCGCAGCAGTTCTTCGACCGCGGCAGGGATCAGCGCCGGGTCGCGACGCAGCCGTTCCTGTTCATCAGGATGCTCCGCAAGAAACTTGAAGTGCCATCCGAGCGCCGTGACGACCGTATCAAGTCCGGCAACAAAAAGGATCAAGGCCATTCCCAGGGACTCGGCACTGGGATTGACGCCCTGCTTCCCCGTTCCAGTGAGGATGCGGCTGAGCAAATCATCACGCGGCCACTGGCGCCGCTGGTCGAGTGCCTCGGAGAGATAGTCGCGGATCTTCAGCCAGGTTTCGGCGAGCCTGTCGACCCCGCCCCGCCCCATGGCGATGTCCTCCCATTCGAGGAACTGCGGAAGATCGGCCAAGGGCAGGCCCATGATCTCGAGAAAGATCTGGGTGGGCAGCTTGATGGCGAAGTCCTGTATGAACTCGCAGCGGTTGTGCGGGGCAATGCCGCCGATCAAGTCCAGTGCGAGCGCTCGGATACGTTCCTGGCGGACCTTGACTGCCCTGGGCTGAAAGAGCGGTTGGAGAATACCTCGCAAACGTTGATGGTCAGGGGCGTCGGATTCCAGCGGAGCAAGCACCAAGTCTTCGCCGATCAACTGCGCGACGCCAGTCGAATCTTTGCTCACGAACGTTTTGTTGTCGATTAGAACCGCCCGGATTTCCTTGGCTCCTACGGCGATCCAGCATCCCGCGTCCGCATCCTGCGCGAGCGGGCTGTACGGTGAATACCGAAAGCCGCTGCTACCCGCGACGCGCTGCAGCCACTCATGCGGCTGGATGTCGCCGCTGTGCCAGGGATTCTCCTCCAGCACGAGCGAGGGTGGCACGTGTGAGGGTATCCGGCTTGAAGTACCTGCTTCCATGTCGTGATCTCACGGGCCGTCACCGCAAGTCCGATGCCGGCTTAAGTAGATTTTTCTAACATACGTCCGTTCGATGGGAAGCGCAAATCGCATTATTCACGTATGAAATCCGCCGGTCAGCATTCATCCGTGACCCACCGCACCAGCCGGTGCAGCGGAAAGAAACCGTCATGCGGGATTCCGACGCCGCCACCCAGTGCCGTACCAAGCGTAACGACCCGCTGAGCGCCCGCTGCGGCGAGCCTGTCGCGAAGGTCGACCTTCCGTTCGGGCGGATATATTCCGACCGTCTGGGTAGCAACGCCGGCATAGCGAACAGCCTCTTCAAGCCGATCGACCACCACCACGTTGACGGTCTTGGCCTCCGGGTGAAAGTCTACGGGGTCCTCCGACAGAACGACAACTCCTCGGCCATCGCTCTCGCCCCAAACCTTGTAGAAGGGTTCGAGCGCGCGCAGGCCCTCAATTTCCTCCCGCAATGCCGGGGGGATGCGAACGCCACAGCCGGAGGCGGTCAACCGCTCCTTGCCCATTTCGGCCTGGAGCAGTTCGCAATAGGCCTCAGCTTCTTCCATCGAGGCCTCGATGAACTGGAATCGGCTGGAGGTGCAGGCTGACTGGTCATAGAGGCAGATATCCGTCGCGGCTGCCTCGGCAACTTCAGCCAGGGTTTCAGGCGAAGCAAAGGCTTCGCGCCCGATCATCGAAATCGAGGTTTTCGGATCGAAAGCGACCAGCTCGAACCCGGGGCCGACATACTTCTTGGCACTCCGCAGAGAGCCTTCGCCACCCCAGGCCACCAGCTTGTCGAAGAAGATCGGGCGCAGCAGGTACTTTTCGACATTCTCGTCACCGCCCTTCCAGTAGACAGCCGAGAAGCTCTTCGTGAGCGGGTGTCCTGGCGCAACCTCCGCCATGGTTTGCAATATGGCCGTGGCGGTGAACAGGTCGTTCGAGGGAAGCTTCAGCAGGTTGATGCCTTTGGTGAGCGCCCCCCGGATGATCGAGATGGCGGCCACACCCGGAGCATTGCCGGCCAGAACATGAACCAGCCGCGGAGGAAACGCGCGGTATTGAGCGGTCCGGCCGGAGGGATCGGTGACCTTCCGCCAGCCGTCGAGGATGTCCACACCGCCAAGCTCGCCCTCGACCAGGAACCTCAACCAGTCCCTGGCGAACATCTTCGGCAACAATTCGTAAGCCCGCTGCAGCACCCCGCGATCGAGATCCCCCACCTGCGCCATTGCCTCGAAGGCCTCGGTCAGCACGCCCGACGGATCGGTCTGCATCCGCTCGCCAGTCGCAACGAGCACGTCCATGATTTCGGCGATGGGCGTAAAGAATGCGGGACCGGCCTCGGTGCGCTGCCAGACGAGGGAATCGATATCGAGCGCAGGCGTGGCGAACGCGCCATAATTTGCCTCGCCGCCGGCGATCATCTCGCCCTTGACGAAGTGGTTGACCGCGACGGGAGCAATCCTGGCCAGTTCGGTCATGCGCCGATCTCCCCACTGATATAGGCATCGATCGTGCCTGCGCAGCCGATCTTGTCCTCTTCCCCGATGTTGGCATAGCGGGAAATGTTCGGATGGACGACGAGGCCGGGCAGCCGTGTCTCCGGCCGGGTTTCCCGGAAATCGATGGTGACGCGATCGCCCGTTATCAGGCCGTTCCACCGCGCCTCATTGGAAAGGTCCACATAAGCATAGCGGCCTTCAACCACGCCTTCGCGCGGACCGGCAGGCTTGACGCCTTCTTTGTCGAGCACGAACGGTATGATCCAGGGCACCTGATGGTAGTAGCCGTCCTTGTCCATGGGAAACCCGCACGACATTTCCGACATGCCGTACCCCTGCTGCGTGCGGACGTGTCCAAAGAACTCGAAGATCTGCTCACGATAATCCGCCGGGAGGTTGGCGCCTTTCAGCCCGCCGCCGCTCTGAATTACGGTGTCCGGATGAAACTCGCCATTGGGCACTCCCCGCGCCTTGGCCGCCTCCATGATCTGCCACATCTGCAGCCAGCCGCCGGTGATGATCATCGGTTCGTGCCGCAGGCGAATGATCTGGTCGACCATCTCCGAAAAGCGCTTGGCCATTTCGACGCCCTGGTTACGCGCATTCTCCTCAGCGGCGGCAATCTCGCTAGGGGTCGCCCTGCCTTCCGCCATCTTCAGGCGCATCTCGGCCATTCGGGTAATGTCGGTCAAGCGAAGGCGGTCGTCGGACAGATAGTGTCGGGAATCCGGCCTGCCATACATTTCAGCGACGTGATTTGCAGCGATCAGGAGCATATAGGGACCGCTGCGCGGGCCGAGAAAGAAGATATGGTGCTTGTTTTCCGGCAGGATGGGTTCCGGCCAGCAAATGCGCTGAAGATACCTGCGCAGCAGGTCGGCATCGCCCTTGGTCCGATTGAGGAATGAGACCTTACCCGACGTACCGCTGGTGGTATTGACGAAATGCCCGGCTGCCCAGAGACGGCTGACCCAGTCGTCAATGTCCTCGACCTGGGTAAGGTCGACACCGTCCATTGAAGTCGTGGTCAGCGTGCCCAGCCACTTGGTCATCCGGTCCCATTGACCGTTCTGCACGAAGGAGTTCGGGTAGGACTTGAAGGTCGTGTGCGAGAACAGCAGCGGGATTAGGTCATCCAGCTTCTCAAGACGGTCTACCCCCGTCTCCCGCGCACGACGATCGAGGATAGGCAATTGCTGCCTGCGTTCGGCGAGCAGTTCCCTCGCCGCTTCAAGCTGAAGCGGGACCAGTTCCGACTGCGGCATGGTGTAGCAATTCGGCTGGTGCAGCATGCCTAACAGAGTTTCACGGGCAGTCATAAACCTTAACATCCCTCGCCGATTTGTTGTCATTGCGGGCGTGAAGGGCTGTGCGCCTGCCCGGCCTGGCTGCTACCTGAGTTTGGCTAAGCCGCTGTTTTTCAGGGTATTATCCGCACTCTCGGCAGAGTCTGGCGTAAGACTGACAAGGAATCTACCGTACGTCAAATAGAAACTTGAGCGGCCTGGCTGGCTTGACTCCGCGGAGGCAATTCCATATCGGACGATTGATAGAAATAAGTTGCCGGTGGAGCTACGCCAAGATGAAACCCTATGTCCTGAGCTGCGACTCACATGTCGTGGAGCCTCGGTCGCTGTGGGCTGATGGCCTTCCCGCAAGCATGCGCGATAAAGCCCTGCGTGCGCGCAAGGACGAGAAGAATTTTTTCGTCGAAGGGAACGGCATGACCCTGCTCAAGATGCAGGTCGCCGACGGGGTGTCGGGCAATGATAAGATCGGCCGCTATGAGATCGATCTCCGGATCAAGGACATGATCCGGGACGGTGTGGATGCCGAAGTCATCTATCCGACCGTCGGCCTGCTCACCTCGCGGCTTGGCGATCGCGATCTCGAAATCGCGTCTTGCGTAGTCTACAATGATTGGCTGCTGAATCACTTCAAGTCGCACCGCGACATCTTCGTTCCCGCCGCGATTCTCCCGATGTGCTCGATCGAGGACGCGGCGGCCGAACTGAAGCGCTGCGTCGCTATGGGCTACACGACGGCGATGATCCCGGGCCGCCTGCCCGGAGCAGTGCCTGCCTACAATGCGGAGCAGTGGGATCAGGTCTGGGAAATCGCCGCCAACGCGACCATGCCGCTCATCCTCCACGCTGGAACCGGGGGCGAGACAACGATGGAGCGGGGCTTCGGCGCGGCCTTGATCAACTACATGCTGTCGGGTCGCGGGCCGATTGACGCGGTCGCCTACCTGGTGGCGAGTGGCGCGCTGGACCGGTTCCCCAACCTGACCGTGGCGACGATGGAGTGCGGCTCTTCGTACCTGAACTACCTCGCCGAGGTTCTGGACGAGATCTATCCGGCGCATATCCACTACGTCCGCCCGAAGCTCAGCCGCAAGCCAAGCGAAATCATCGCCCAGCAGGTCAAGGCTGCCTTCTCGCACGATCGCTCCGCGGTCGAGAACCGCAAGGTGCTTGGTCACCATACCCTGATGTTTGCCACGGACTATCCGCACCTGGAGGGGTCTTTCCCCTATTCGCGCGAGGCTATCGCCGAGAACTTCCGGGACATCGACATCACCGAGAGCGAAAAGGCCGACATCCTCGGCCTTACCGCAGCGCGCCTGTTCAAGATCGCGAATCCAAAAGTTCTCACCGATGCGTGATGCGTTAGACTAGGCACTCCTGGCCGCACGGCCAGCTGTGGATGAGCCTGCAAGAGGTGGTTGAGGGAGCGGTAAGTGAGTGTGATTGAAAAGCCGATAATGGGCGACGCGGCCGACGACCGGACTATGATGGTCGGTTGCCTCCGGACGCTGCACGGGGCAAGAAGCTATCCCGTGAGCTTCCGCGACGTTCACGCGGATGCGGCGTTCGGAACGCGCATGTTCCAGCGGTTGGGCGTGACGAGTGGGTCGGTGGTGATGGTTACCTCCGGGTCGTCGGAATATGCCCATTTCTGGCCGTACGAGATCGCCGTCGCCCAGATGGAAGGCTGTGTCGCGATCGCCGAGAACTTCATCTTCGACGCGGGCCGCTCGGAAATGTTCATGCGCAGGCTGCCGATCAGAGTGGCCTTCGGGATCACCGACGCCATCCTCGACGGTATGGCCGCCTTGAAGCTCGATGCGGCTAAGGCATTTGCTCCCGCCGGGATCATCTGCGCGCGTGACGGCGCTGCTGACCGGCTCCGGGACCTCGGCTTCAAGCCTTGGCGCATGGTCACCTTCGGTCCTGCATTTGGGTTCGTATCGCCCGAAGGAGAGACATTCTACGATACCGACGAGTGGCTGATCGAGGAGGCCGGCGGGGAGTTGCTGATAACGGCCTGCAAGGCCCGGGCGCTGCCCCTTGTGCGAATGCCCACCGGCATTCGTGGCACGGTGAACGGTGATCATCAATTCACGCTCTCCTGAGACCGCGCGACGGTGGATGCAGCATGGGTGTCAGGAAGCCCTGGCAAGCCTAGCCAAACCGTCTCTGAAGCCAGATCCTGGCGCTTGATCCCGAACCCGTTGGAGTGTTCGATGTTTGACGCAATCCGCAACCTGTCGCTCTACAGCGTGCTTGAAGAGCATGTCCGATCCTATCCCGGCAAGATTGCACACGCCTGCGGCGACCGGCACGTCACCTACCAGCAATTGTTGGAACGCGTCGACCGCCTTATTAGCGCCCTCGAGGCAGCCGGCGTAGTCGCCGGCGACCGCATTCTCTGGCTTGGGCAGAACTCCGACCGGATCATCGAACTGCTGGTGGCCGCCTCGCAGCTGGACGCTATGGTCTGCCCCTCCAACTGGCGGCAGAATCGGTCGGAACTGGCAGAACAGATCGACGATCTCGAGCCCAGGGTCATCTTTTGGCAGGAAGAGGAAGTCGGAAACGAAATCCGCGCAGCGCGCGAACTGGCCAGCTTCAAAGGGGGGCTCTGGCTGCATCACGACGGCGCCGGCAGCGATTCCTACGAGGGGTTCCTCGCCGGTGGCCGGCCTGACCGCAACGATCATCGCGAAGTCGATACCGGCGCGGGCGCCTTAATTATCTATACGGCTGCCTTCGATGGCCGGCCAAACGGCGCAATGCTGAGCCAGAACACCATCCTGCTGGAAAACCTCGTTCTTGCGCCAACCCAGCGCATTTCAAACGAGACCGTTTTCCTGGCAGTCGGGCCGCTGTTCCACCTCGGCACGCTGATGCAGTGCCTGACCGTGTACCACCTGGGCGGAACCAACGTCTTTGTGCGGCGCAGCGATGCGAAGTCGATTGCCGAGGCCATTCATAACGAGAAGTGCACTCGCACCTGGCTCGTCAGCAAGACGATGGATGAGATCGTCGAGCTGAATCACGATCGTCGCTACGACCTGAGCAGCTTGCGTTCGATCCCGTATTCCGAAGACTGGAATCGCATGGTGACGGTCGAGCCCGTCGAGACCCATGTACCCGGCTACGGGCAAACCGAGGTCATGGGCCTCGCGGTCCTGCCGCAATATGGCCGTCACGCCATTGGCATCTTCGGTCGCCCGTCGCCACTGTGCCAGATGCGCATAGTCGACGACGAAGACCGCGACGTCGCACCCGGCGAGGTGGGCGAAATCGTTTTCCGTGGCCCCATCGTGATGAATGGCTACTGGAACCGCCCGGAACTCAACGCACACCGGCACCGTTCGGGATGGCACCACACCAACGACCTGGGCCGTCGCGAGGCGGACGGCAGTCTCACGTTCATCGGTCCCAAGGTGCAGATGATCAAGTCCGGGGTGGAGAACATCTACCCCGCGGAAGTCGAGGCGTGCATCAAGCGACACCCGGCCGTCGCCGATTGCGGCATCATCGGCGTACCCGACCCGCAGTGGATCCAGGCGGTCAAGGCGATCGTCGCGCTGCGGCCCGAAATGACCGCATCGGCGCGCGACATCATCGAGCATTGCCGCGAGCACATCGCGTCCTACAAAAAGCCGTCTACCGTGGAGTTCCGGGAATCGATCCCCCGCTCGGCCACCGGGGGCGTTGACTACAAGCTGCTGGACGAACTCTACGGTGGCGGCAATTACCCCGGGGGGACCACCCGCACCTACTGACCGCACCGGTAATTAAGACCAGAGAGGAAGCACGCAAGAGCCATGGCAACCGATCGTCGCTATTTCGACGCTGAGATCGAGACGATGTCCCGCGCAGAGATCGAGGCGCTACAGTTCCCTGCTCTCAAGCGGGTGATCGAGGTAGCTTACGACAAGGCTGGCCTTGTGCGGAAGAAGTGGGATGAGGCCGGCGTCAAGCCGTCCGACATCAATTCCCTGAGCGACTTCTCTCGCCTGGTCCCGTTCATCACCAAGGACGACATCCGGGACTATCGCAGCGAAACCGGCGATCCGTTCGGCGGCATCCTCTGCATCCCGACCTCGGAACTGCGCTCGATCACCGGCAGTTCGGGCACCACTGGGGACCCGACGCTACTCTCGCGGCGCGATCTCCATGGGCCGCAGGCTGATTCCCGGTTCGACCGCTGCTTCTGGGATCTTGGCATCCGCCCCGGCGATAACGCGGTCACCATCAATCCGACGATCCGTGGCTCGACGGTCGCGCCATTCCTGCACTTCGGGCTCGTCCCGATCTGCCTCGATCACTCTCCTGTCGAGATCGGCCGACTGGTCGAGATCTGTCGCACGTACCGCCCCACCCTATTGATGGCTTTGTCGACGCCGCTGTTGATGGGCCTTGAACAGTTCGAAATAGATACCGGGCTGGATCTCGCGGAAGTGTTTTCCAGCTGCAAGGCGGTGATCTGGGGCGGCGAACCGTTGGGCCCGCGCGGGCGGACACTGACCGAGCGCTGGAAGATGAACATCTACGAGATCCTTTCGCTTGGCGATGCAACGATCACCCTGGAAGCGGCGAACCACACCGGTGCCTACGCCTGGGAAGATGAAGTATTCGTCGAGCACATCGATCCGGAAACTGGCGAGCCCGCGGCCGACGGTACGATGGGCGAGCTGGTGGCGACGCCTCTGCAAAATATCGTTGATCCGCTCGTGCGCTTCCGGAGCGAAGATCTCGTCTGGCTGACTCGCGAGCGCTGCCCGTCAGGCCGGACCCACGCCCGGTTCAGGGTCAAGGGTCGCGCCGGCGACCAGATCGTCGTCGCGGGCAAGCAACTGCTGCCGATCAGCATTTGGCCGACGATCGAATCGCAGCCCGAATCCAAGGCCGGTCTGTTCCAGATCGTCCGCCCCAAGAGCCCGGAGGATTTCCTCCGCCTGCGCGTCGGCTATGCCGGCGAACCCGATCTCGCATCGCTTGAACAGCGCCTGATGGACGAGATCCGCGGGCAATTGGGGATCGATTCCCAGTTAGAACTGGTCCCCAATGACGAACTGCTGAAGCTCGGTCCGCCTCACAAGATCCCGCGCATCGTCAAGCTGTAGCAAAAACCGACCGGGAAATGGATCAAAAGATCGGATTTGTCGGCTTGGGGCAGATGGGCTCGCGCATGGCGGGGCGCCTGATGCGAGCCGGCTTCGATCTCGTGGTGTGCGACGTGGACGAAGCGGCGGTCGCCCGCCTGGCGAAAGCGGGCGCATCGCAAACCAGGACACCGCGTGACCTCGCCGATGCATGCGAGGTCGTGCTGTGCAGCCTCCCCATGCCCGAGGTGGTCTCGCGCGTGACCATGGGCGAGGACGGGCTCGCCAGAGGGCGCGCGGTGAAGGTGGTGGTCGACCTTTCCACCACCGGGTCGGTGGTTGAAGAAAAACTTGCGGCAGGGCTTGCCTCCCGGGGCATCACTCTGCTCGATGCCCCGGTGAGTGGCGGCGTTGGTGCAGCCGAAGCGGGCAACCTGACCTTGATGATCGCGGGAGATCACGCGGCCCGGGCACGGGTAGACTCGATTCTGCAATGCCTTGGTAGCAATCTGTTCGTCATTGGCGACACCCCCGGGCTTGGCCAGAAGATGAAGCTGATCAACAACATGCTCTGCGCTGCCAATGCCGTGACGACATTCGAGGCGCTTGTCACCGGCGTGAAGGGCGGCCTCGACGCCGAAACGATGCTGAACGTGATCAACGTGTCCAGCGGCCGCAGCTTCATATCGACCGACAAGGTTCCGCAATGTGTGCTTCCCCGCACCTTCCCGCCGCGCTTTGCCGTCGAACTCCTGCTCAAGGACCTCAAGCTCGGCGTGGACGAGGCCCGCGCGAGCGAGGCGCCGTTGTGGATGATGAACGCCGCGCTCGAGTTCATCACGAGTGCCATTGAAGAGGGCGACCCATCGGCGGATTACGCCACCCTCATCAAATATTTCGAGCGCCGTGCCGGTGTCGAGGTTGCAGGAAAAGCGGGAGTTTCAGGCTAAATGTCCGACATGCGTGAAACGGGTCGCGAAATTCTGCGGGAGGTCGTCGGCCAAGAATATTTCGACAAGCGCGAGGCTTCGACAAACTCCTTCAACGCCGAAGCACGCCGCCTGTCGGAGGAATACTGCTTCGGCGAAATCTGGTCGCGTCCGGGGCTTGAGCGCAAAACCCGCAGTCTGCTGTGCGTGGCGATGATGATTGCGCTCAACCGCCAGCACGAACTGCGCATCCACCTTGGCACCGCGCTCAACAACGGTGCGACCCCCGAGGAAATTCGCGAGGTTCTGCTGCAGGCGATTATCTACTGCGGCCTGCCCGCCGGGCTCGAAGGGTTCCGTGTGGCAGAGGAAGTCCTTGCATCGCGCGACCTGATCTGAACGAAATCGAGCGAAAAACACGCGTCCGCGAAGTGGCGTTGCCATGGTGACAGCAAGCAGGAGAGAACAGATGGGTGAGAGTCTAATCCGCGCCGAGTGGGCGCCGGGCCTTGAGGGCGTCCTCATTGTCACCATCGACAATCCGCCCGCCAATGCCATGAAGCTGTCGATGTTCCGCGACCTTCGCGATCGCTTCAACAACGTGCGCGACGACTATGTGGCTGCCCGCTGCATCGTCCTGACGGGCGAAGGCAAGATCTTCTGCGCCGGCGCCGACACCCGTGAGCTCGCTGCCCGCACCACCGAGATGCAGCTGGCCCGGTCGGAAGTCTCCCGGTCGTGCTTCGACGCGATCCGCCGTTGTTCCCTTCCGGTCATCGGCGTGGTCAACGGCGCGGCGGTCGGCGCGGGCGTCGTCATCGCCGCTTGCTGTGACATCGTTCTCGCCTCCGACAACGCCCATTTCTCGCTGACCGAGGTCCTGATCGGGGCCCTCGGCGGGACCCGGCACACCACGCGGCTCGTGCCGAACAAGCTGATGCGGTATATGGCCCTTACCGGACAGCGGGTCGGCGCCGAGGAATTTGCCCGCCACGGCGGGATTCTCGAGATTTTGAGCCGCGAGACATTGATGCCCCGCGCGCTGGAGATCGCCGGGCAGATCGCCGGCCTCAGCCCTTACGGCGTCCAGTTGATGAAGGAATCGATCAACCTCACCGAGGACCTCCCCGTCACCGAGGGCTACCGGATAGAGCAGCTCTATACGACGCTTGCCTCAAACCTGCCCGACGCGCTCGAAGCCGCCACTGCCAACCGCGAAAAGCGCAAGCCGCGCTGGTCCGGCCAGACGATTTCGCTTCATCGCACCAACGATCCCGAGCGCTGACCTGCAAACCGGGGTGACAGAAAGGCACAATTCGAACAATCGATAGATTTTTTTCCAAGTTTGATTCAGGTCAAAGTCCGCGCACCCGATTGCGTGTCTCCTTCTCACGACAAAGGAATGCGGGAGACCTGCAATGACTACCTCATCACGGCCCTTCGTTTTCAGCTGCGATGCGCACATCGCGGAGCCCTCGGATCTTTTTACCGAGAGGATGCCCAAGCATCTCTCGCACTTCGCGATCACCCTCTCCACGGAGGGTGACCGCCGCCTCTACAAGGTCGGCGATCGCGTTATCATGCGGTTCATCCCCGATTTTCCGGCCCATAAAACCGGCAAGACCGATGACGAGTTCTACAAGCAGTCGAGCAGCGTGGTGGATACCAAGCGCCGCGGCGTGCGCGATCTTGCGCTTCGCGCAGAAGACATGGATCGCGACGGGGTCGATGCCGAGCTCTGCTTCCCCACGGTCGGCCTGCTCGTCGCCCGGATCGGTGATCGCGAAGGCGAACGGGTCGCAGCGCAGATCTGGAACGACTGGGCCTGGGAATACACAGCGCCCTTGCGCGATCGCCTGATTCCCGCCGCCATCATCCCTTCGCACGATTTCGATGACGCACTCGCCGAATGCAAGCGGACCGCGGAAATGGGCTTCGCCGCATTCAGCCTGTTCGAAGGCCTGAACAACTACAACGATCCTCGTTGGGACCCGATCTTTGCCTTCGCTGGCGAGGCAGGCATTCCGATTGCCTTCCACACCGGTTTCGGCGACATCTCCCTGCGTCCGATCAATGGTCCCGGCGGCGCGGTCTTCAATTACACCCGCCAAATGAACGATGCGATCGACATCATCACCCAGCTGGTCGCCGGCGGCGTTCTCGAGCGCAATCCCAAGGCCCACATCGTCTTCGCCGAGCACAGCGCGGGTTGGCTGTGGAGCCTCGCCGAGCGCATGGACGAAGTCTACATCGGCCATTCGAACAGCGTCGAGCCGAAGCTCAAGCGGATGCCAAGCGAGATCGTTCGCGATCAGGTTCACTCCGCGTTCCAGAACGATACCAATTCGACGATGGTCATTCGCAAGGGGATTGGGACATCCGCGCTGATGTTCGCGACCGACTATCCCCACTCCGAAGGGACTTTCCCGTTCACGGGCGAGGTCATTCGCCAGCTGCGCGCCAACAATCCCGACGTCACTCCGGAAGAGCTCGTTGAGATGCTTGGCGGGAATGCCGCACGGCTGTTCACGCGGGCGAACCTGCAAGGGCAGTTCGAGAGGCGGCGCAAGGAGTTCCTCGCGGCCGAACTCGAAGCTGCCTGATCGAAAGTCTACACCCCACGCCCGCCACGATGACAAGAGGAGAGAACACAATGTCCGTCCAGGAACTCCTGCGCCCCATTCCGCCAGAGCGCGAACTCCCGGCCACCAAGTGGATGCCGCCCGGCGGGGTGCGAATCATCTCGACCGACGACCACAACCTCGAGGCCCTACATCTCTGGGAGGAACGGCTTCCAGGCAAGTGGAAGGACCGCGCCCCGAAGCTGTACCGTGACGAGGCGGGTGCTCTGCGCTTCGAGGCCGAGGGCCGCTCACTGATCCCCCGGGGCGTCGATGAAGGCGTTTCCTCCGGGCTCCCCGGTTATTGGGATCTCGATGCCAAGATCAAATCGATGGACGCGGAAGGGATCGACATCAGCTTCCTGTTCCACGGCATCACCC
>Ga0065707_10000792_pt1 | contig 31968 bp, 32 predicted proteins | sample SwiRhicommuniRL3_FD_59094 | JGI IMG/M metagenome (GOLD analysis project Ga0065707, IMG submission 59094) | Switchgrass rhizosphere bacterial communities from Rose Lake, Michigan, USA - RL3 v2 (version 2) | ecosystem: Host-associated > Plants > Roots > Rhizosphere > Soil | place: East Lansing...
ATTAAAAAGTAAATACGACCATCCATGATTCATCATGAACCCTGCAAGCTAGTAACTTTTGATAATTATCTTACAATACATTCTTCGATATGTATATTAGATCCAACGTTATTGATTGATGCAAGCCTTGATAAGTGTCGTTATAGCCTGTACAGTAATTTCATTTTTGATATTTGCCTCTACAATACCTTATCATTTTGCGAAGGCTTCAGAGAAATTTGCAGATACGGAGTTTGTAGAAGAAGGTAAGCCAAAGCTTTTTGATTCAAATTTGAAAATTTCTACAGTTGCAGAAGGATTAAGTACTCCAACAAATATGGCTTTTGTTGGACCTGGCGACATTTTAGTACTTGAGAAAGATACTGGTATGGTCAAAAGGATAGTCAATGGGAAAATTCTAGCTAATCCTGTTCTGGATGTAAATGTGGCCAACTCTATTGAAAGATGTTTGTGTGGAATCGCTGTGTCAAAACATGGTTCAACAACATATGTATTTCTTTACTACACTGAAATTGCTGGAAAAGATGGCGGTGATAAGGCTGGAATACAGCCAATTGGGAACAGAGTGTACAGATATGAGTTATCAGGCGATTCGCTGATTAATCCGTTACTTTTGATGGATCTGCCAGCAAATCCTGGACCTCGACATAATGGTGGGGACCTCATGATTGGACCTGATGATAACATTTATGTAACGATTGGGGACATAGACGGATCCTTTAAAGGACCAACAACAGAGACCAAGGCCCAAAATTACGAGAATGGAGTTGATCCGGATGGAAGAGGTGGCATTTTAAGAATAACGCAAGACGGTCAACCTGCCGAGGGTATTCTAGGAGAATCCATACCTTTGCGTATTTATTATGCATATGGAATTCGAAATAGCTTCGGGATGGATTTTGATCCTATTTCTGGTAATCTATGGGATACAGAAAATGGGCCTGGAAACGGTGACGAAATAAATTTGGTATTACCTGGTTTTAATAGCGGATGGCAACAGGTACAGGGTTTATCATCAATGGAGGACTCCTTTAGCGAATCTGATTTACAGGACTTTGGAGGAAAAGGACATTATAGTGAACCTGAGCTGGTTTGGGTAAATACAGCAGGACCAACAGCAGTAAAATTTTTGGATTCAACAGCCCTTGGTTCTGCATATGAGAATGATATGTTTGTAGGCGACGTCCATAATGGTAGAATCTATCATTTTGACCTTACTTCTGATAGAAAAGATATTGTTCTTCCACCAGCTCTAGCGTCGAGAGTCATTGAAAAACCATCTTCACCAGGATTGAGTAGCATTGTATTTGGTGAAGGTTTTGGAGGCATTACTGACATAGAAGTGGGACCTGAAGGTAACTTGTATGTCGTATCTATCGGGCTGGGCAGCATATTTCAAATAAGCCCTGCATCCTAAAATCTTTCTGAAAATTTCATAATTCTGTTTATTGTTACCAATTTATATAATTCATGAATATTCAGGTACGGACATGTCAAAAATAATTCTATGTTAAGTACAATAACAAACCTTCATGATAAATTAATGATCTGATTACTAATATGCAGTATAGATTCTGAATTAAGTTATTATTGATAGTTTCAAATCAAAAGATATTGAAGATACAGTTTATTTGAGCAGCAAAAAAGTAAAGCGGAATTCTAAGTATGAATTAATCCGCCTTGTTGTCCAACATGAGGAGATTGTCCTATAGATCTTCTTCTAAAGTGTCCAGAAGGTCTCTTGGAAAGCAACTCAATAAACCAGGCTTCGTGTTCAACTTCTTCTTGCATAATTCTTTGTGCGATATCATAAGTACGGGGATCCTTGCCGGTGGTCATATCACATACTTCACCCCACGAACGAATAGCACACTGCTCTGCAGCAAGCAATATTTCTATTATTGGAGTAAGACTTTCCCAATTATCTGGAAGATATGCATCAGGGCATCCTGCCTGATCTGCAAATTTTCTAATATCCTTTGGTAATGAACCTCCGAGTTCATATAATCTAGGTACCATGGCTTCAAAGTGATTTCTATCTTCAATCCTGGCTTCCTCAACTATTTCCTTAATGCCTTCACCATCAAGTCCGGTACAATGCATCCTTAATATTGTGTAATAATAATATGTTGTAAATTCAGCACCGACACCTTTTGTTATTAATTCTTTTAATTTTTCAACATCAACCCCATTCTTCTTTATGACTTCAATTGCAACTATATTTGGAACCTTGCCTTTTGTATCACTCATATCTCAAAAAATAGATAATATTCTATAAAAGTCTTCTTATATTATTGCAGATTTAGTACTAGGAAATTGAAAAATTACTTTTGCATAATTTTCCATTTAAAGATATGTGAAAATTTAAGGTAATTTTTATATCCAAAGTTATTGTTAGCTTGCTATGTCTTTTGTTGATAACGAGGGAAATATCATTGTACCTAAAACAGTAAGACCTCTAATTGAGTACAAGCCAACTATTCTGGGAGAAAAGAAAGGATCGATAAAACAATATAGGCATGGTAATTTACACATCCGCGAATATGAAAATCACTATAGCGTTCACTACGATAAGATAGATCCACGTAACGATCCTCTCGGACATGTAATGGTTGATGCCACAAAATATTTTCCTGGTGTTATAGCACTTTCTGCTCTTTCTGATTATCTCATTGATAGGGAAAAATAACTTATGTTGAAAGTTATCTTATATGCCTTTGTTCAATTATACTTCTGGACTATTCATTTTATCTTTATGAGAATTCAGTGGGGTGAAAATATTCTTGATGGAAGATAGCAAAGAAATACCTGATGCTGCCATAGTCACCGATAGAAAAGAACCCGCTTTTCAATTCAAGAAAGCATCCATTTGGCTAATAATAAAGACAATTTTGAAGCTAATTCCTGTTATCGTGTACCTCAGGACTGACAGGAGAGAATGGGTGAAAAAAGAAGGCAAGAATGTAAACGAGAAGAAATTCAGAAAACATGCCGAGAGAGCGTTAAAAACATTCGTCGACCTTGGACCCTCGTACATAAAATTGGGTCAATGGCTCTCCTCTAGAGCGGATCTGCTACCTCAACCATACTTGGATGTACTAGAAAGCCTTCAAGATGATGTATTACCTGAACCGTTTTCAGATGTTAGACCAATTCTTGAAAAAGAGCTTGGTTCTCTTGATGAAGTATTTGATTATTTTAATTCCGCATCAATTTCTGGAGCAAGTTTAGGTCAAGTATACAGAGCAGGATACAAAGGACAAGATGTCGTAGTCAAGGTAAGCAGGCCCAACATTGAAGAAACAATAGGGCAAAACATCTACATACTAAAAAAACTATTACCAATAGCCACACGTTTTATCGATGAAAATCTAAGATTCTCAGCTGAGGGAATGCTTTCTCAATTCATCGAAACAGTATATGAAGAAATGGATTATAGAATAGAGGCTAGAAATTTGATAGAAATCAAAAATAATTTGAAGAATGACAAGTCAGTAATCATTCCTAAGGTTTATCTTGACAGGACGTCCAGGCATGTAATCACGCTAGAATATTTGCCGGGAATTAAAGTAACAGATATTAAAACATTGGATCAACATGATATTGATAGAGCAAAATTAGTATATCGTATACATAGGTTGTTCTTCAAGATGTTACTGCGTCACAGTATATTCCATGCTGATCCACATCCTGGTAATATATCAATAACTAGTAATGGTACAATAATACTCTATGATTTTGGTATGGTTGGTAGGTTAGACGACGAAACTAGAAGAAGGCTCGTTAGATTATATCTAGGTTTAGTAGACAAAGATCCAGTAAGGACCACGGATGTATTAATGGAATTAGGAACACTTGAGTCTTCTGTTGACAGAAGGCTAGTGGAAAAAGGTCTTGAATTAAGTATTCAATCATTGTACGGAAAAAAGGTGGATAGAATGGAAGTGAAGGCACTTCAAGACTTGGCAAACAAAACCTTGAGCAGATTCCCATTCCGTTTACCTAAGAATCTTGCTCTTTATATGAGAATGGCCTCAATTCTTGAGGGAATTTACCATTATCATGATGTAAAGTTCCAGTTTGTCCGTGTTTTGGTAAGTTTGCTTGAAGAGGAGGGTCTAATTAAGGATGCCTATGTTGAAGAATTTAAGAGATACGTAAATAAATTTGTAAAAGGGCTCGAAGTTTCAGTCGACCTTGCACCAATGATAAAACAATATTTAACTGATCAGAGAACAACAAATAAACTAAAAGGCAATTCAAATGTTCTTCCTATAAGTATTATATCGTCGTCAATATTTATTGGATCTACTTTTATCTTTCCGCATGAACGAAATTTGTCCTACCTCGGATTTATTTTGTCCGCTGCACTTATGGTTGGTACTTTGATATTTAATAAATTATATCGTAAATAAAAAACAGGGGAACCGTTATTCATTCAATAAGTCGTATAAAGCTTACCACCTTGCATATCATTTGACTTTTTGAAATGTAATGTTATTGGGTAGTATGTATGGTTGGTATTAACATGTAATGCAGTTCTTTTTGTTGATATGATATGGTTGCAAACAATCTTTCGACTCTGAAATGTGATATTAAATGGTATGACAGCAACGCAATACTATTTTTTTATCTAAGATCTGTATGTCTCATCATTCCGTCTTATTTATTCTAAGATAATGTGGAAATGGTATCCACAATAATTTAGGATATGATTCATCCTACTTCATATAAACTAAAAGTTTCGATAAGCACAGGATGAATCTAGATTCAAAGACCATACTTATTCCTTCAATAGTATTATTGATTGGATGAGTTATTTGTACCAGTGCAACCCACGCATTTGCAGATGATCCTTTCAAAAATAAGGTCAATATCGACACCGATGCAAAACACAAAAACGATTGCGATACAGACGCTTCTGGAACTAGCAGTGAAGGCGGTCTAGCATCTGATAAGACAACAACTGATACTGTCAACATCCAAGGTGGAAAGAATAAAGTAGATCTTGACTTTGAAGCAAAGCAAAAGAACGATTGTGAAGGCGAAGTCTCAGCAACCAATTCAGTAGTGTGAAAAGCATTAGTTGACCGAGATATCGGAGAAATAAACATCACCCCATAAAAGAAATCTTCATCAGTTGCCGACGAATAGATCGGCCTCATATATTTTTTATTTTTAATATGCAACTATATGGCAGTAAATATTATTCCCACCAGATCGTCTGTGTATATTTATATTTTAAAGCTCATAAAGTATTGGTATGAAACTATTACATGCAAGTCCAGGTTTTGGAGTTCAGCTCACAGAAAATGAAATAATTGAATTTCTGTCACATAGCAAATTAAATTTACACCTTGGAACAATCGATGTAGATAATTATCCTAATATCCACCCTACATGGTATCTTTATGATGGTTCTAAAGATGTAATATTTGTAGAAACAGGTAAACAATCTAAAAAGACAAAGAATTTGAAACAAAACGATAAAGTCTATTTTTGCGTTGATGATGGGAATCCACCATATAAAGGCGTAAGAGGAAAGGGCAATGTTAAAATTTTGAGCGAACCAAATGCAAATCTGCCAATAGCAGAAAAAATAATGCTAAAGTATCTAGGGAGTACCGATCATCCAATGGCGAAAACATTACTGCAGAATGTACGAGATGGAAATTCAGTAATGCTAGAAATCAAACCAGTATATTACTCTACTTGGGACTATAGTAGAAATAGCTAGAAATTACTGATAACTATATTTAATTAGGCTTTTAGATTTTGTAAAATAAAAGTAAATATCCATTGGCCTTGAAAATGGTAATTAACAAGTACCCGGATAATTTAAAATACCACGTGTATATTGGTATTCAATAAGCACTTAACTTCGCAGTCACCTGATTCATGATCACCATCTGCTATATTAAAATTAGTTATCCTGTCTACACCCAATCCACATCTATGGTAGTCCCCCTGACCACCAGTTAAAGTATCATTGCTAGGGTCCCCATAAAGGCGATCATCAACAGGGCCTCCATCAAGAAAGTCATTGTTGGAAGTACCGTACAAGATATCATTTTGAGTTCCGCTGATTAACTCGTCTACCACATCATCGCGGTGGAGTTCATCATTACCTGGTTCACTATCAATAGCGTCACTGCTATCTCCTCCAGATAGATAGTCATTCCCATCACTGCCGTTCAGCATATCGTTGCCTATCTCTCCCCCCTGAATTTCATCACTTCCTGACAGCCCATTAATTATGCAGACTTAAGTAGAACTGAATGATAAAATATGAATTATCTATTACTAATGAAAAGACAATACCAGAATTGCTCAATGGAAAATTCTAATATAATTTACATTCTAATCATAAATAGCCTACAAATACGATATATTGATGAGATAATTTGCGATGAATTATGATGGTTGATGCCTAGTAAAAACTCCATTATCGCCATCTCTTTAATCTTGATCGGAGCATACATGATTAATCCGGTGTATCAATTTGAAGATCTAGCACTTTTTATTCACCAAATTCACGGACAGGAGGATAGTGGAATCATCACCAGTTCTCCGAATGCCAACACCTCATTATCTAATTCTTCTACTAATAACTCTGAGATAGGGACTCCTGTCGACATTGAGCAGTTTAGCATCACGTGCAGCGATTTTAAGCAATTATACGATGCGCTTTCTGAGGTAAATTTAGGCAACATGGTCTCAGAAGGCAACATTAATCAGTCTACACTAGATGGTGTAGAAACTATATTCAACAACCACGCTGGAAATTGCTCTCTGCTTGACGAATATGAGTTCGAGTAGGCTTACTTGTTTGATAAGGTCTTCGGTGCAGCCAACTGATTTTGTATAATTTAAATTACCTTGTTACTACATTTAAATTTCCTAAACAATACTAATGTAACAACTACTCCAATCACCGCACCTAAAACAGTAATAGGAATAATTAGCGAATCCATCTGAGCCCAAAACGGCTCTGATATGTGAATCGGGAAATCAAAAATAAGTGTTCTATTTGAGTCACTAGAATCTAGAATGGAAATGTTATCTAATATATCCACACTTACAAGAAAGATACCTGCTCTGTCAAATTTGTAATCATAGGAGTTGTGTCCACTTGACAAGAATACTGGATGCGTTTCAAATAACTCATGTTTTCCATCCGAAATTCTAATGACAATCGGTGTATCCGTTATTGGAATGTTACTGACTGAACTTATTCTAATATTGATACGTGTGTCGTGTCCTGAAATAGGGACAGCGGGCACAGTATTAATTTGTATGTCATAATCCCCTATACGTTGTCGTAAAGAATTACTTAGCATATCAGCTGATAGCATTTGCTGACCGTACATTGCTGCGGTTAAAAAAATAATACATATGAAAAATAGTTTTAGGTTCTCCAAGTTTTACTTCATTGATTCCTCGTCATGCTGAGACCTGGTCGTTAACATTGAGTTATATCCTTAAATGTAAACATAGATGCTAACTATTAGTTTTCAAATGACTCACAAGTTTTTTGAGCTCTGAAATGCACATTTCCACTATCTGAGACGTAAATATTCCCAGAAGAATCTATTGCAATATCATGGGGAATCAAGAATTGATCATCTCGGCATCCCAGCGATCCCCATTTTGTGATAAACTCACCTTCACTGTTGAATTTCTGAATACGTACATTTCTTGTATCTACCACATAAACGTTACCTTCCTTGTCCGTTACAATCCCGTGGTTTTCAACAAAATGGCCGTTACCATATCCAAATCCTCCCCACTTTTTTTCAAAATTACCTTGATCATCAAACTTCGCAATATAGGAATTGTTTCTGCCATCAGTAACGTAAACTGAATCATTAGAGTCTACTGTTATATCATGTAAATGTACAAATAACATACCGGGAGAGTAAGAATTCCATTTGGTCAAAAATTTACCATCATTGCTAAATTTTTGAACTTCAGGATTATCCTGGTCACTTATATACACATTATCACTTGAGTCAACTGCAACTCCCCATGGCTTGATAAATTGACTGTCAGCTCTTCCCTTGCTACCCCACATTGTAACGAAATTGCCGTCACTATCAAATTTCTGAATATGTTGGTTAGCATAATCAGCTACGAACACATTGCCTTTTGAATCTACGGCCATGCTCTCAGGTTGAAAGAATTGTCCGGGACCAGTTCCTCTAGTACCCCACATTGTGATGAAATTTCCTTCACTGTCGAATTTCTGAACATTGCATTTTTCTGCATCGCTTACGTAAACATTTCCGTCGGTATCAACTGTAATTCCATGCGCATGTAAAAACTGTCCAGGCNCTGTTCCTTTAGTACCCCAAGCAGTAATTAGCGTACCGTTGCTANCAAATTTCTTCACATAATGAAATCCATCCAGATCGTTAGTAACANGGCCTGCTGCTTTTGAATCATTTGATGCAACATTACTAACATANTGAGATTGATCCTTGTTATCCTTACAATTAAGACTCTTGGGATCTTCTGAAGTTTGGGAATAGATTGCATGATAATTCAAAATATACAGACTTGAAAATATTAAAGTTAATGATAACAATGCGATAGGAATTTTCGAATTATTCATGCCTATTATATTTGGAATTTTTATATGTAATATCATCAACTAGCTACCTCAATAAGTGACATCATTTTGAAGTCCTCAAGCACCAAATATAAGTTTAAACTAAAATCACTTGAAAGTCAGTAAGAACAAAAAAATTTCTAGCAACGGTTTATTTGCTTATTATCTTGTCTAACTAATTTCTCTTACTTTTCTGGCGCCTTTTTCCTAGCTATAGCCTATTATACTAAATCCCACGTAAAGGTTAAATCTTATTTTTTCGTCTTAGGTAAGCTACAATTACAGCAATTACTGCTAAGGCAGGTAACAAGTAATATGCTATCAGTTCATTTGTTGGAATTGCTTGGTATGCATCGGTAGCTGATATGTCAAAATCAATTGAAAGGGGATTTTCAGAATACATGGGATCTCCATTTATCTTGATTAATAGGGTAACTAGATAGTCTCCAGTTTTCTTAAAAGTATACGGGAAGCTAATGTCGCTGAACTCATAAAATTTGAATGGAATAATTTGAACTACTGAATTGTTAATTTTATTCTTAATAATGAGCGACGCAAAGATGTTGTTTACATTTTGATTATCCTTGTCTAGGATACTAAAGTTTAGTATTGTCGAGTTATCTCCAGCAAAAGGTAGAGGAGGATATGGGGCAAAAACTAATTGATATTCTCCAATCTTCTTGGTTGTTCCAAAAAAATGACCCGATACCAGGTGTGAATTTTCGCGACTATTATATCCCGCTGATATCAAGAAAAGAAACAAAATCAAAAGTGCCATGCTTTTTGAATAGAAAATCCATTGTGTAGATATGAGCATTGTTGCAATCGGTTGTAGTAAGCTATTAGGAACCTTCTATCAATCCCTTTCTAAATCGCAATATAGTGAACAAGTAACCTGCCAATACGACCCCCGCAATTCCTATCCCAAGTGCCGTCGAAAGTATCAAATATGAAATACCTGAATCTCTGTGTAAGCTGCCAATGGACTCTTGAATATCAGTCATTTCTTTTCTTGACATATTCAAGTCGTCATTACCTTTTTGAATGTCGTTTGATAACTTGCTAATTGCATCCTGAACTTGTTCATTCTGATTATTCGAACTGGTTGTGTCAATTGAACTGTCAGGGAAGGAATATATGGATTTTGATTCTACGTCTTCAATCTTAAATTCACCGTCAACTTTTTGTCCCTTTACATCTCCCTGTGCTACAATAATATATGGTCCAACCCGAGTTGGCAAAATCTTAGCCTCATATCCACCATCGGTGGTTGGTGAGGGTTGGAAGTCTAAAGGTTTTGATATGGTGCCATATTTCGCAGATATTGTAAGATTGGCTAGCGCGTTCAGAACAGGTGATTGTTCACCATTACTTTCATTATTTACCTGTACTGTTACACCATTGAGATCAGATGCAAGTGGTGGTTCAGTTAGCCATCCAATCTCAATGGTGGTATTTCCAAAGGTTTTACTAGTATGTGCAAACGAAACATGGGTATAACTTGTAAAAAACACAAGAGCCACAATAAGAGAACCTGCTGCTAAAAAAGCTCCTCTAATTTCCATTTATGTAAGACTAAATCCTCATACTCGATATATCCTTTGTCCCCTTCTTTCGATTCGTGTACTATAAAAAAAGGAATAATAAAATAATCAGATCGGTAAGATACTATAGGCGCATCTTGATTCCTAAATTATCATTGAATTCTTTTCATTCATTTTCTTACAAAAATTGTCCTATAATGTTGACAATTATTTTAGTAGCATTTTTCAGTTTTAGTGCTATCCACACATCTTTCGGACATGCTTTCGTTGTCAACAGCANTCCTTCACAATCACAATCTATTCCCANGTCACCACCACAAGTNAATGTCTTCTTCAGTGAACCAGTAGATTTGCATTACAGTCATCTAAAGGTATTAGATTCCAGTGGAAAGCAGGTTGATAAGGGAGATGTACGATACATGCAGCAAAACGATGAATCTGCATTAACAGTATCTATCCCTTCATTGAAAGATGGAGTTTATACAGTGTCCACCAATGTTCTATCTCAGACCGATGGTCATGTAACTGAAAATGCCTTTGTTTTTGCAATTGGACAGCAAGCGCTACCTTCGAACGTAACTAATTTCACTCAATCTTCTACTCTTTATCTTCCAGAAGCAATAGCAAGATTTCCTGCCTTATTAGCTCAGGTAATGATAGTTGGTGCAGCGTTCTTCACTCTTTGGATGTGGACACCATTGGCGAAAATTGCTTCACTCGCAGAATCGACCTCTAAACTAAGGAATCGAGCCAGCAAGAGCCTTGTTGTTTATTACGTAATAGCCTCAGTAATATTGGTGTCTTCAAATTTTGCGATTCTGTATTTTCAAGCAGTTGCAATCAATGGAAGTATAATAGATGTTCTTGGAACCAGATTTGGGATTGTATTAATAGAACGTTCATTAATATCATTTATAATTCTCGGTCTATCATTGTTTGAGTTTGGACGGTTTAGAAGAAAAGGAAATCATACATTTTCTAAATTCGAAAATGTGGGATTTCTATTAATAGGAATATTCTTATTAATTACTACAAGCCTGATTGGACACGGTGCATCAAATAAGCAGCTCTTTCCAATAATCATGGATTTTGTCCATAATTTAACTGCGTCCATATGGATTGGAGGCACTTTTTATCTTGCCTTTATATTGATTCCCATAGTAAAACAATCAAGTATAAATTTGTATCACAAATTAGCAACACTTGCTTTGTGGATTCCTCGATATTCTACCTTGGTAGTAACATTACTTGGTGTTATCATTATCACCGGTCCATTTTTACTTTATATACTTGAAGACAATTTGAGTTTAGTTATTGGTTCGTTATATGGTACCTTTTTGATTTTAAAACTTTTATTTGCCGGATTAATGATTGTGTTAGGCGGCTATAGTAGTTTTTTCATCCACAAAAAAGTCACCAGTTTGCTTAAAGTTCGACAAGTTATAGGGAATATCTCGAGTAACTCCAATTTACAGGAGCAAACAGAAAACGAAAGAAAAACAAGATCAATAGTCAGTACATTTATGAGGGTTCTAGTGATTGAATCCATTTTTGGAATAGCCTTGCTCATTAGTGTAGGTTTACTGGTAAATACTGGTGTTCCCGCAAGTGAAGCTCAGAATCAGTCTCAAGCAACCACAAATACGACGGCAACCCAGAGTGACAATTACCTAAATTCCAGGTTACTCGATAATAACACTAAAGTTAGTTTGTCCATTACTCCTTTTGAAGTTGGCAACAACCACTTCAACGTCTCATTTTCGGATATGGATGGTAAACCTATTGATGTACAATCAGCCGAAATAAAATACAGCCAAATTGAAAAATCAATCGGTCCTATTACCGCTATTCTAGAAAAGCAATCACCTGGTACGTTCTCTGTTAATGCTTCATTTGGTATTCNTGGAANATGGGATCTTGAGATCCAAGCAATTCCAATCAAAGAAAATATGTCTGGTNTAGTGGCATCGTTTAACAATTTGAGAGTAAAACCAAATCTTGATCAGCTGAATTTCAATGTGACAGAATACCCTATATCAAACAATAAAATCCAACCTTTGTACCCAGTTTATGATAAGAGTAGAAATTACGTATGGTTTGGGGATACCTCTATTGGAAGCGGACGTATATTTGCATTTGATATTAATGGGCATAATTACACTGAACACAAGATTAATGGTACAAACATTGTAACCCTTATGACTTTGGACTCGAAGAATAATTTGTGGTATTTAGATCCTCTTACAAAAGTCATAGGCAACTACGATCCAACTAAAAATATTAGCAGAATATTTCCATTTCCTGGATATGTGACCCCATCAGGTATCACAATAGATTCAGATGACAACATTTGGTTCACGTCTCCCTTGTCCGGTGAGGTCATGCGTTTTGACACCGAAACTGGTAACGTTACGCTAAATTTACACCTAAAGGACAAGGATGCACGTCCATTTGCAATTATGGCAGATCCCGTTAGTAATTTGATTTGGTTAACTGATGAGGCAGGAAAATTGGCAAAAATTGACCCGGCTAATAATTATACGATAACAGAATATTCTCCTGGTGGTAACAGAACGTTGTTGAGCCCTACTGCATTGATGATTGATAAAACCACTGGAGAAATATATATCTCACAGCACGATGGCTACAGAATAACCGTTTTTGATCCGTTGTCTAGAACGTTTACTGACCTTCCAATAATTAATGAAGCAGGACTGCCATTTGGAATGGCTTTTGACATTTATGGGAACTTATGGGTGGCAGAACATACAATAAATAAAATCGCTGTAATAGACACTCAAAAATCAAAGTTGAGAGAAATTGAAGTTAAAAATTCTTCGCCTTTTATTCAATGGCTTACCTCTGATTCGAACGGGAACATATGGTTTGCTGAACAAAGAGGAAATGGTATTGGACTGATAGAGCCAAGTACAGGACCATTGGCTCAGCAGCAGGCACAAGAATCAGGCAATACTTCCACACAAACCATAGGATCACGTGCTGAGTTTGGAATTAACTACCAAAATTTTGTAGCGCCTGCTATCCTTATTGGGATTATATTTAGTGCTTTTATGTTTGCCAGAAACACAACACAACTTAAATTAAATATTGCCAGAATATCTGATAGATAGTAAAGCCCGGCTCATCGCATGCCATCCCACTAAAATATCGCATAAGGACCGTTATAACCTTAGTGGTGTACCAATCAATTTAAATTTGGCAATAGTGATATTTATAATGTGCAATTGCAGAGAAAATACAATCTATTTGATAATAAACTCAAAATTTTTGCGATTACTACAATCATAGTTTGTTCTCTCATCATACCCTTAACGATTCCTCATATTTCACATCAATCCATGATTTATCATATTATTATCCACATTGCCAGTTTGAATATTTCGGTTTTTCTTGGATTAGTGTCCATTTTCGCTTATTTGAAGAACAGTAACATTCGAATGTTCTTTATGGCGTTGGGATTTGTAACCCTTGCCATTGTAGAAGGAATTATGCTACTATCCTCTACAGGTAACATTGACAATGTAATTTTACCATGGGTAAATACTGAGTTACCACACATAGTACTACTTGTGATGCTAACTTTATTCGGGCTGGGATTGCTTAAGGCACAAAATTGAGCGATGAGATGGATTCTATTTATATCACTTCTTCAACGGCGGATTTTTTTGATACATTGCCCGAACTGCAGCAAAAGCTATTGTTATTTATTGGTGAAAATCCTGGGATAAGATATAGGGAATTATTGAGATTAGTTAAATCATCAAATGGAGTTCTATCCTATCATATCAACAAATTGGAAAAGATGGAACTTGTAAATGTGGATAGGAAAGCGAGAATCACAAGATTCTTTCCACTAAATATTTCAAATGAAATTATGGTACTCTTGGGAATTTTGAGAAATCAAACCTCATATGAAATTATGAAACTTCTCTACGAAAGTGGGCCGGTTTCCCAATCAGAAATAGTAAAATACACTAGGAAATCAGCATCTACAATATCGTGGTATATGAAAAGACTGCTGGGGGATAATATCATCTACTTAAAAAATAAGCAAAGTAACTATGATGGTAACAATGATATATCTTACAAAACGCAACTGACGGGTAAGAGAGTAAATTTTTATGATTTGTCAAACAGAAACCTGGTAAGCGATGTGATGAACAAGGCTAATAAGTATATTGACAGAACTATAGATAATTATTCAAGCGTAATTGACTCCTTATAAACTGTGTATGATTTACTTAATGTTGTCAGGCTGTATCCAACAAAGTAGAATCGATAATTCCGTTCCTTTATTTGATGGTAAACATACATAAATGTTAAAAATTACATTTCAATCATGGATCCTTTAAATGAGAAACCTGAAAAGGTAGCATTTATTGCGTACAATATAGGAATTTACGAATCAATACAGAAATTTGCTACTCTGATTTTGGCTGGCAAAATTGATAGGAGTCTTGATACGAGCAAAATAGCTGAGTTACTCTCTGAAACTCTAACTTTTTATGACGCCGGCATGATTTCCCAATTGATTAACATACTTATTGGAAGCAATTCAAAATCACCCGTAGGTAGGGTGGATACCGATGAGGTGAACTATGTAATTGATCAACTTAAGGCCTGCGGGATCTCTTTACCATGAATTAGTTTAGGTATATCTTGTCTATTGTTTTCTAATAGTTATCTTTAAGAAAGAGACTAAAATGCCTTAATAAAGTAGGGAATTCTAATAAAAAATGTGTATATTAATTCAGCGGCTAATTGATACAAGGTATTTCATCCTAATCAAATCATGATTTATAAAATGATCTTATGATTCATCATAATTGTAGCTTAGCGGTTCTTTAATATCAATCTCTCTCACTATCATTCATGGATTATATAGGAATAATTGAAATGATGGGATGTTATGTTGTTGGATTTTCAGTGACACTGGGATCTCTACATTTGATATCAAAACTAAACACTGCAAGGAAAAGAGGAAAGAAAACGGTTTACTTAAAACCTTCGTTCGATATCCACACAAAGAACGACTTGAGATAGCTTTTATCCAATTTCATTGATGTAACATGGATGCATCGAAACGTTTGCTTACTTTATGCACTAGGGAAAATGGTAAAATTACACGATATCCCGAAAGGTTGAGAATATTGGATAATGGAGTGGAACATTACTTTGTAGAAGTCACTTGTGAGGATGGGATGCAATACGCTTTGCAGGCTTATGGGGAAGAAGCAAAAGCACTATACAAGGAAACAATGAAGACTGTTGGACAATGATTTGATGGTATGGTGAATGGTAAACTTTCAAACTTTTTACTTTTGCATGTTTTCATCGCTTTCCTTTACTAGATCCAGAGAAACTGAATTTATACAATAACGCTTGCTGGTTGGAAGAGGGCCATCATCAAAAACATGTCCTAGATGCGCTCCACATTTTCTACAAGTTATCTCGACTCTCGTCATTCCATAACTGTTGTCTGAATGATATTCTATATTGCCTTGGTTGATGGGTGCATAGAAACTTGGCCAACCTGTACCTGATTCAAATTTTGTATCGGATTTGAATAGCTCATTCCCACAACATGCACATTGGTAAATTCCTTTATCCTTAGAATAATAATACTTGCCTGAAAATGGTATTTCAGTTGCTTTATTTCTGCATACCTCGTATTGCTCAGGCGACAATCGGCTTTTCCAATCCTCATCAGTTATCTCCTGTATTTTCTTTACTTTTTCAATCATGTTCTTAATAGCATTATTTAGGTATAAAAAATAATTGTCCCAAGTTCGGTGTTCTCACATGCCGTGGTATTGATATTGTATCAGCCTATCCATCTATAACATTTACATGAAGTTGCCATTCCTAAAATGATAAGACTGAAACGCATTGTGACATTTTATATCAGGGTTAGAGATCAACATTTTAAGGGCTGGTAGTTCAGGGGTACGAATGTTTGCTTCGCAAGCAAAAGGTCGTGGGTTCAAATCCCACCCAGTCCATTGAACCCTCGGTTCGAATTCCATACCGGAACAAGAAAATTTTAAGTGAGTACACAACCGTGTATTTATCAGGTAATAATGGAATTAATATATCAGAAAATAAATTGCGGGATCTGTACAACAGAGCAAAGAGCCTTGAAAACTGGATAAATAAAGTTAATACTCAACTTAAAGAACCCGACAGATCTGACGTTTTAATGCTAGTACAATATCTGAAAGAGCAAGAGAAATCGGCTCTTTGGATTATAAGATATTTATCTGCAACCGATTTTCTTAATATCTCTAGTTGCTTATGGTGTTCAAGTAATATAGACATCAGGATAGGATGTATCAGTTGAGGCCTGCATGCATTACTAGCAGCAGAGTTATACAGCCGTGAATAAGAAATCATTTTATCGAATTCCTTTCTGTCCTTCTTGTCCAGTCTTTCCCTGAATGATTTCCATTTGCTTCTTTCCATCTCTATAGCGATACGATAAGATGGAATTGTTCTACCCATACTAATTATCCTGAATTATTTGATTTAAAACCTATATTACTTAAATGGGAGGGTCTAATCTGCTTGCTGATTAGGTAATATCGACCGAATCGAAGCAAATTGTTATTTTATAATCATTATAACCTTTTCTGTCTACTAAATAGTAGGGATAAGAAAACTTCTAATTGATAATAATATTGGAGAAGGACAAGATAACAGAACACGTAAAGCATAAGTTACTCCGGAAAGGATTATCATTAGTAGGCATGTCAGATAAAGAAATAATATTCAACAAGTTAAAACATCAATTTCGCTGAACTTTTTGTTACATTGTGCCAGGTCAAAGTATAAGCAAGAACACAAATATCCGGAAATTCAAATGGCAATTGATAAAGGACTACCAGTAAATATTTAATACGATTCTAGCCGATAGAAACAAAAACAAAATAATATATGCAGTCTTTGTTTCTACCTCACCCAAAGTTTTTCTAAACAGACCTACCGCGGCCATTATCAGGTGTTGTTCTTGTGGTCTACGGTACCTTTACTTTTCATTTCTTTCTCTGTAAATAATGCCCCGTAGATAGGTGATACACCAAAATGGGTCTTTTCTTTGGTAGGGTCGAACCAAATTGATATCACGTTGTTATTGTGTATTTTTATTTCTGTTGGTATTTCAGTGACAGGTCCATCCTTCATGGTAACAGTTGCCTGACCCTTATATACTACTGTATCATTTTCGTCCTCTACATCCGTAAGAGAGAAATTAGATACTTGGTGTTGATGTTTGGATGATCCATTTAACATAACCATAGAAAACATTGCATCAAAACTTGCCGGATTGCTTTGATTGAAGTCGTCAATAGTTTTATTTATTATGTTTGTCTTCCAGTGGCCAGACAACAGCCACGCCGGAGAATCACCTTGTTGACTCTGGATACTTGCTATTGTTCCATAAGCCTCACCCGTATCCATTCGGAATTGTTACGAATAAGGAGCATTGATTGAATTTGCCAAAGTTGGAGCACCTACTAAAAACGCTGCTACAATCATTGCTGAGGCAATTTTTATTCCCATAACATATTTTTGCATGAACTTGATTGCTCAATAAACTACTTAATAATTGAAATTTATCAATCAAATTTTTTCGTATCTCGCTTGAAAATGAGATGCTTGTTTTAGAAAAGTCCTTAAAATTTGATACAAGAGAAACAGTTGCGCTTAGACAAGCAGGCTTAAGTACTATCTTAGAATTTTAACGATTATGGTTCTAGAGTCACGTGAACTTGTTTTTATTACTATGTCTATGTTAGCTGTGACAGTCATTATTACAGGCCAAAATGCCCTCGGCAGCAGTGCAAGCAATATTTTCGATGCGAACCTGACCGGTAATGACGGTCAGGGACAGTCATCACCTCTTAAAGAGATGAATTTCTCTGAGACTAGCGAGGCGTACAGCCATGAAGGAATCTTGGAAACGACTATTATCATTGATGAGCATGAAAGTATGGTTGGAAACGAATCAGTCAAAGCGATAACCTATAATGGCTCGCTCAATGGGCCAACACTCCACGTGAGGCCTGGCGAACGGATGGTCGTATATTATGTCAACAATCTCGATCAGCCTACTAACATACACTTTCACGGGTTACATGTGTCACCATTAGGCAGCTCAGACAATATCTTTCGTGTAATTGGACCAGGAGAAACTGCAAAGTATGTGATGGATATTCCGATCGATCATGCAAGAGGAACTTTTTGGTATCATTCACACCTGCATGGTCTCGCTACTGATCAAGTGGGTGGGGGGTTGTCAGGTTTGCTCGTGATAGAAGGCTTAGAGGACTTGCTACCTAATGTGTTGCACAATATCACTCAGCAGACGTTTACCATGAGGGGTTTTCCATGGCATTATTGGCACCTTAACTATACTTCCCCAACATATCAGACTATAAATGGTGAGATCAATCCTGTTGTAAGTATTTCACCAGGCGAGACTCAACTATGGCGATTTGCGAATATTGATCCCGGAACGTTTTACAATATAACATTACCAGGTCATACCTTCCGTGTCGTCGAACAAGATGGTAGCCCTGTCTGGGAGGTCTGGGATACAAATTACCTTGTGATTGCCGCTGGTAAGCGATTCTCCGTGCTGGTTACTGGCGGAGAAAATGGAACTTATCCTCTTAAAATGCTCCCGTACAGGGGGGGTACTACGCACCCATATCCTGAGGTAACCCTAGCAACGATAAACGTGCAAGGCAATGCTGGAGCTGAGACACCAGAAATCAATGCATTGAGTCTAGTACCAAGGCATGACCTAGGACATCTAGCGGTCCACGAAATACGTGATTTAGTCTACTCTGCGTCCGAGTCCAACACAACAATGAACCGCTTTGGCGAACAGGGTACTAACATGATCGATGGCAAGGTTTTTGATCATAACCGGGTCGACCAAACAGTGAACCTAGGTAACCTAGAGGAATGGCACATTAAAAATATCGATGGCGATGATCATACATTTCACATTCACATCAATGACTTTCAGGTAATGTCGGTGAATGATCAACCTTATGAGGCACATGGCTTGCAGGACACAGTGATCCTTCCGGCGAATGGTGAAGTGGTAGTCCGTATGCAATTTGAGGATTTCGTTGGAAGATTCGTCTATCATTGCCACATTCTTCCACATGAGGATACTGGTATGATGGGTACCGTTGAAGTGGTCGATCCATTCACACCACCGTTCCATTGACACCACTATACATAATACATGTCTGGAATGCATCCGTACGTGCGTACAGATCGATTGACATAACTAACTCTTTGCATAAACATGAACATCAATTCTAATCCCTTTTGCAGTATCTTCGATTTTAATAGAATGTGTATATTGAACTGGAATGTCTAGACTCATTTTTCTAATTCCCTCTCCAAAAAACTATTTGGTGTTTCCTGATCCTGTTTATGCTTATCTATATGCGAAACAAGAAGACTAAACTTTTGCCATGACTTGATCCCCCTAACTGAGACTATTTTAGAGATTACTAACCTAATTGACACTTAATTGACACTACTTGAGACTTGTTAATTTAGACTATTTGAGACTATTTGAGACTATTTGAGACTATTTGAGACTATTTGAGACTATTTGAGACTATTTGAGACTATTTGAGACTATTTGAGACTAATGACACAGACTAATAATCGTCATTCAGGAAATTATACTTCTTACCTAAGAGATAGAAACGGCAATTTTTTATGGATTTAGACTTTACGAAGATGGAGCAGGGTAGATAAGAGAATGCATGATCATTCATCAATGGAATTCGGGTAAAAAACCCTCGAAATTAGGTTATGGTAACAACTATCGCACACGAATATTTCTAGAAATGGATTAGTTGAATCCACATGCTTATTACAGGCGTCACATTTCATCTTGATGCTATGTCAACACAGTTGTCGGATAAAAGCGTTTTACATATATTATCGTAATTAATTTTACGTACTAATCTTCTATAAGATAGTAAAACAAAGTTTCGAACATCTAGACTCTGCTTCGACAATTGGTTCCACTAAAAAGGAAATTAGTAAAAAGTCAATATGCATCTTCAACTTTTTTTTACCTTCGATAGTCATGAGTATTTTTCAACTCCCTATTTTTTTGACGCGGGTTGGATAATTTAGTCAATAAATTATAATGATGAAGCTCAGGCTAAAATTATTGATATATAAAAAAAGAAAGGGTGTTACTAAGACACATTGATTGTTCCGTTCATCATTTCTGGATGATACTTACAGTGATAACCTAGTTCGCCAACTTGTTTCGCTTTGAATTTGAATTCAACATTTTTTCCTGGCTCTATGTCTCCGCTTTCTGCTATTGCAGACGTATTTCCAGCAGATTCAGAATCAATTATTAATTCATGTTCTTCATCAGTGGGATTATCAATTTTAATTGTATACTCGGTATTTGAAATTATATTCAGGTCAGGGTTCTCCGCTCCCGTACTATCCACCCATCTATACATCTCATCCGCGCTTCCTTCTGCCTTCTCATCCTCATCTTCTTCGGCCGTCTCATCTTCGCCTTCTTCGGCCGTCTCATCTTCGCCTTCTTCGGCCGTCTCATCTTCGCCAACTTCGACGGCGTTAAGAACTATAGTTTTGTTGATAGATGCCGCACTCGTGGCATTGGAAGTGTCGAAGACATTTCCAANCGTGTGAATTGAAGGTATTTGGTTTGCGAATACTTNAGTGGGTAACGCAGANAATATGCCGCTAACAANAAGTGATGTCATAATATAGATGCCTGTTCGATATAGCATAATTCGTAGGTAAAGTCGTATAAGATAAGGGTTTCTGTCAACGTGGTCAATCTTTATTAGAAGATAACTAACAAGGCTGGACAATAGGTTGAATCATAAGGACCTATGCCCATCCAAGTGTTTATAACCAAGAATATTTGACCGGAATAAATTAAATGGGTTTACACTAATGGGCCAAGAATGATTGTTGATAGGACGGCCACCAGAGTGACACTTGATTCCTTCTTGCTACACTATAGTGATTAAATTATACAACACTTAAAACCGGTGGACCTTCTTGAGCACTATGCCGATCAACCCACCGGGGAATGAGGCGATGTTCGTCCAATAGAACCCTCTGAGATTGATTTAAAATTTCGGTATCTATCTTAAGCAAAATTTAAAAACTGGTTGGACTCTCGCCAGAGTCGCGCAATTTATAGCCGAAACCTAGATATTGACTTTCGGGTTACCAATCACTATTCTAAATAAATCATGATTTTTGATGCAGAGAAAAATAAATAAGTAAATTAGTGAAATTTAGAGACAATAGCAAAAGTTATCTTCTACTGCGGTGTATACCACCTCATGAAGACTCATCAAAAAAAGGCAATTCGAACCGAGGCTTCAAATCCCACCCAGTCCATTAACTATGTTGGGTGCATATACGTGAAAATGTTATAGTATGAATTGTTGGAGTTCTAAAGAAACTATTTTCGAATATCTATAAAAGAACATTTGCTGAGTGATTGACTCTATATACTATTTTTTCAGTATTCATTTCACTAATAAAGTTCATTAGTTTCTGTACTTTGTTTCCGTATTCAGGATAGAGATCAACCGTTAACCAACAATTGTCTGGCCGTCATTGGATTGTGTGATCTTACTCACCGATATATTTGAAATCTGAGTAGAATTTATTCATGACTTTGACCATCTACGTACAGTTATCTTCTTTAGCAACATATTTTTTTATCCAGTTGGAAATTTGAATGATCACACGCTATCAGTAACATCTGTTCCTCGCTCATTGTCCCAGCAATCCCTATGACGTATCTTAAAATTCTGAGTGGAAATAATGAGAAATATCGTTTAATTTTAGATAAGATTTTGTTGCTAACAGAAGTGTCCTTTTGTTCCTAAACTAAGTGATGCCACCTCCTTGCCTCTAATATCGATGCAGCCTCGAGTATATATGGTATATATTGTCTTCCATTAAATACAAGGTCTGGCCTGCTTGCTTTTTACACAAACTAGAGAAAGTATAATTTATCCGTGTTCCATGATGCGATATACTAATATTTGACAAATTATTTAAAAATCTATGAGTGTAACGTACAATTTTTCAAATAAAGTTGTATTCATCACTGGAGGAACAGGAGCTTTTGGAAGAACATTAGTAAAAAAATTTCTAGATTCTGGTGCCAAAACTATTGCTTCTTTTCGTAACGAAACGGAAGCGGCCAAATTAAAGCGTGCCAACCCTCAAGTAGAAATAATCAAATTAGACATTTCGAGCGAAAAAGAGATACTTAAAGCGGTACCAGTATTAATCGGAAAATTTGCAAAAATAGACATATTGGTTAACACAGTAGGTGGGTACTTGGGCGGCAAGAATGTTACTCAATTAGGAGAAGACGAGTGGGAGGCAATGATGAATCTAAACTTAAAGTCTGCATTTTTAATAAGCAAACATCTGATTCCAGTCATGAAATCTGGAAACGGTGGAAACATTATTCTTGTATCTTCCAAGACCGGATTGAAGTCAGATGGATATGATTCTGCATATGCCGCATCAAAGGCAGCACTAATAAGATTTGTAGAATCAATCTCCCTAGAGTTTAGAGAAGACAAAATTAACATAAACTGCATTTTGCCAACAACTATTGACACCGAAGCTAACAGAAGGGCGATGCCAAATGCTGACTTTAGTAAGTGGCTATCTTCAGAAGATTTAGCGAATGTTGTATTATTTCTTTCTTCTTCTGATTCTAAAGTGATAAATGGAGCTGCTATCCAGACATACGGATTGTCTTGAGGCAGTCCATCATCAAAATTTATGGAGTAACAATTATGGCCAGATGGAAGATGTTTGTTGATGATGGGGCGGCAAACCTAAAGGTTAATTGCAACAACGGACTTGACAAAATTATTGTAATCTAGTGGAGCTTCAACCCATTAAGGTTTTAAGAGTTGCTGGAGTAATTGCTCAAAGCCTCTAAACACAGTCAACTGGGAGGGTTGAGGAAGTAGTATCATCAATCTAACGCAGTTGACAACCAATCATCACGTACGTGGTAGAACAGTAATCTATGAATTGTTCATTAAAAGTAGTATTCATTTACTTGATATCCTTGCCAGTGGTACCAATAAACTCATCTAGGTTCATAACTAATCCATAGTAATTGCGAATATTATCAAGCGTCGAATTATAATGGTTTAGGTTATTAGAAGAAGTTGCATCAGAAATTAGTATTATATCGTACCCATGGTTGAATGCATCTCTTAGAGAGGATTCCACACAAATAGACGTATCTATCCCGGCAAAAATTATTGAATCAATTCCTAAACTTCTCAACCAGACTTCGACTTCCGTGTCCTGAAATACCGAATCCCTCCTCTTTATAACCACATGATCATCGAAATTAGGTTTTAATTCTTCAACGATTTCAGCATCCCAACTACCTCTGATGCAAATTGGTCTTCTTTTTATCCTTTCCTCCCTTGATTTTGGTAATATTCTATGCGATCTTGTCAATAGGTCAATTCCAGACTCCTCTCTAACCGCCTGTGAATAAAAGATAGGTATCTTGACTTGCCTACAAAAAGCAATAAGCCGTTTAAGGGAGGGGACTACGTCACTGTATTTGGAAACATTCAGCCCCATTAAATCATACGAACCTCCCTTACTTACAAATCCGTTTTGCATATCGATGACCAGTAAGGCCGGATTGATCTCGTGATTTTTAATTTTCACATCTAAAAATTCACTAAGGGATTATAATATTATTCGATCAATTTCCGCTGAGTATTAAATACTAAAATTTCTAGTATTAACCCAAAAATTTCAATTTGATAATATGTCATTATCATAAGCTTGATTAATTGTTTATCTGCAATTTGACTGAGGATTCTGTAAGTTCAAAGGAGCTATCCAAATTAAGTGTACTTTTTAGGGTTGATTTCAAAAAACCATGCAAAAATTGAGATCCCTTCTGTCCGAGTCGATGTCTTATGACAATAATTTTTTTATCATTTTGAGTCGTTTCATCGTAAGTGCCTAAAAACCCATAACGACAAATTATTTTCTCTATATACTCTATGATGGTTTCAAAAGTCAATGTCTTTTTCCAGAAAAGTATTGTATCACGTGGTATGATTTCTCCTATTGCTACTCCCAGACCATAAATATCTTCATCTGGATAGGAATCAAACAGTGATTTCAGCAATTCTCTATTTATTACTACCAAATCAATTTTAGAAAGAAATCGAGTAAACTCTGAATACCGCTTAAGAATCATGTTTACCAGGGCGTTTACCGAAACTCCCATCCTTTCAGACTCTTCGTCTAATACTTTTGCTAACTCTGTATCGACACGGAAGGACCTTGTAGTTGATGTAGGCACATTATACATATGTGTCTCAAAAATAAATGTGTTGTCCTGCAACCATCTGTGTTACTCCGCAATACATGCTATTAGTACAATCACTTTGTATACTTACTTTTTAATAGTAAATGGAACTGAATTCGTTTTATGAATTTTGCAAATGGACCAAAAGCGACAAGTATAGTACAGGAAGAACAAAACGAAGAATGCAAAAACTGCATAAGGGAAACCGTAGTGTTCGACCATGGGACTGGAGAAAAAATTTGCAGCGGTTGTGGAGTAGTTCTTTCAGTAGAAAGGGAAAGCGTTGATCCATTGCTAGATGTGAATACGAACATAAGTAGCATGAATCTAGGTACTCCGTCATCTTTGGCTCATCATGACAAAAATCTTTCTACCATGATTTCATACTCTAACGTAGACGCAGATGGAGTAGCAATAAGGGTTGAACAGCGTTCAGCCATACAGCGCATGAGACGTTGGAACAAGATCTCGAACAACAATAGGAGTTACCATAGAAACCTAAAGAACGCTTTTGCTATTCTTATAAGGATAAAAGATAAGCTTTCATTGAGTGACACTATAGTCGAAAAATCGGCATACTATTACAGGAAGATCTTGGATCAGAACCTAATAAAAGGAAGATCAATAAAGGGTTTTGTGGTAGCATGTGTATACGCATCATGCAGAGAGATGAATGTCCCAAGAACCATAGAAGAAATAGCTGAAATATCTGATGCAGACAAGATTTTCGCAGGCAAGTGTTACCGATTATTAGTAAGAAAACTTAAGGTTCGACTCCCGTCAATCGATTCAACCTCACATTTGGCTAGAATTGCCAACAATGCAAACATTAGCGAAAAGACGCTCAGACACGCGATACAAATGATGTCACAGATAAAAGATGATCCTATATCCTTTGGGAAGGATCCATGTGCAATTGCTGTTGCAGTGCTTTACGGCGCATGCTTAGAGAAAGGTGAGAAGACAAGTCAATCTAGAATATCGTTAGCTGGAAACGTAAGTGTAGTTACATTAAGAAAGAGATTCTTGGACATCAAGAAAATCTTTCCACAAATTCCGAATGGACCTAATGACAAGTAAGACAAATAGTTATTGATTAATGTTACCTGTTAGGAAAACCGAAAATGCTATTTCGCGGGCTGTATTTGCATTCATTAATAATTAGCCTTAAGATGAATGCTATTTTCTAACATTTCGGGAATGTTCAAAAATTTATTATTAATTAACGTATTGTAGTGTTTTCTATTATGGAGACATTAAAGTAATATTATAGACAAAATAAGACAATTTACGAATGGCAAAGAAAGAAAAGAAACACTTGAGCATTATGATTATTGAAGACGAGCAAGATATCCTATTGCTATACAAGGATTATCTATTGAGCAGAGGGCATAACGTGGTCGCTACATCAACGACTGCAAATGAAATTCTATCGGACTATGATAGAATCAGGCCTGATGTAGCAATAATAGACTACAAATTACCTAATGATAAGAATGGATTAGACGCCGCTTTACAGATACTAAATAAATATCCATCAGCCGCTATTTTGATAGTTACCGCATACGAGACTGTTACTAAAGAAATTACTAAAATGCCCCTACTTGATAACAAACGTGTGGAGGTTTTGATTAAGCCTTTAAGACTTGCGCAATTGGAAAACTCCATTATTGATATCGCAAATAGAAAGTAAGGATATGTTTTTTGGTTTACTTTCCTGGACCTGTCAAAGAAGTTGATTTTCTTATGATTCGATTGGTTAACAAATACTCTTCGTCAGAAGTGTCAATACATGTGCTTGATTTTCCAAAGACGCCTTCAAAAATCTTGTCTAGATACAACTGAATGTGGGGAGCTGTTTGCCATAGCTCTTTATTACCGTATTTAAATCCGTACCTTTGAGAGCTTCCTAGCAGCTCTCTCTTTTCGAGCTGCCGCACATAGCCAGAAGAAATAGTACTTTCAGTAAAACCCTTTTCCCGGGCTATCTCGTCAATAATCAAATGCATTCCTGATCCGTGTTGGGCTGCCGACTTGTTCCTGTATGCTATTTCCTTGGGAATGCCCAATTCGGCTGCTAATTTTCTATGGACCTGTTTTCCAAGAGTATCATCAGGTCCTGTGATATTTAGTCTTGGATTCATGTCAAATGCAGTGTCGATGACATTTATGTCCAAATACGGCTCCCTCATTTCAATACCATGTGCCATAGTTGTTTTATCTTCTCTTTCCAACGTTTCCTTATATAGTAAGAATAAATCTTCGAGCATATGATTCCGTAGAGAAGAATAGCCTTCACTTGCTACTATTTTTGGATACCATGGATAGCCTCCAAATATTTCATCTACTCCTTGACCAGAAAATACTACTTTAATATGATCCTTTTTGGCCATAGCCATAGCCGAATAAATAGGTAGAGCAACTTCAACTTGAACCGCATCTTTTTCTTCTATAGCATGAATAATTTTTGGTAACATTTCCTCAGTACTGCGCTTGGTGATAACGTTTACTACAAGTTTCAATTGGAGATCATCGGCTACTTTGCGGGCAAAAAGAATATCTGATGAATCAAGAGTCCCGGCATTATAACAAATTACCTCCTTTGCTAGATCCTTGGCTAGCCAGGCTACTAGCACGCTGTCGATACCCCCTGAAAAAATTATTCCTATTCTGTCAAGCCCCTCTGTACGCTTTCTCATTGCTGAAATCAATGATTTCTTGTACGCCTTTAAGGCCTGCTCAAGTGTGTTGTATCTAAAATCCATCTTATCAGATTTCAAACTGCTAGGGGGTTCGGCAATTCTATGTTCAATTAACGAACCTTTATTGCTGATAATAACGGCATGGCCCGGCATCACCCTCCGCACTGATTTGTTGCCTCCCAGTTGCCAAATTGCTTTTTGTTCAGAAGCAAATGTTACCTGTTCAGGATCATCACTATAATAAAGCTGCCTTACACCTAACAAGTCTCTGACAAGTGCAATTTCCCCAGTCTTATGATCCTTTACTGCAATCCCATAAACGCCATCTATGGTCTTTGCCATTTTTGTTATTGCTTCCAACAAACTTGCCGATTGTGCAAGCTTTTCTTCTAACAAATGAAGTATGACTTCGCTGTCCGAACTGCTGACGAAATTATGTGTAGTTGTCAATCTATTTCTTATTTCTTTGTGGTTATAGATTTCCCCATTGTGTTCAAGTGTAAGTCGTCCGTCACAGCTTGTGAATGGCTGTTTTCCTAATTGACCGCCTACAATAGCCAATCTCACATGACCCAGGCCAAATCTTCCATCTGTATAAGGACTAGCTAATTCAGAGGACTCCATAGAGTTGCGTCTATTCTCGCCAACTTGGATAGCGACCCCATCAGGACCCCTATTATGCATACAAGATAACATCAGTATAAGGTCCTCAGTTACACCATGGTTATTTTTGTTCAGTATGCCTGCTATTCCGCACATTTTTTCCTCCAATCAACGTCAAAACTAAAATGATAAATCAAAAGATTTCCTCTTACAGATCATTACCTCAACATGACTTATCAGTGTTATGTCGTAATTTCATGTGTTTCACGCCATTCATACTAATAAAATGTCCTAAAGCCAAATATTAATCATTAGACTTACGACTGATCAAAAGAATTTATATAGTAGTCTTTTTGTGAGACAACGGTTAAAAAATTTTCCCGAAATTGATGACCTGAAGTTCAATAAATTTATCGAGCCATGGTGCTATATGAAAGAACAGTTCCATAATTATCTATCATTTAAGCTTATTAATTGTACTAAAAGCTAAATTAGAGCAAATGTTATTTTGAGAAAATAGTATTATGTCTTTATACAGTAAAGTTACAACCAACAAATATCTAACAAGGTAAAGTTATAACATATTGTAACATAAATACTGTAACACTGAGCTTCAATTCATAGTTGATAGGAAAGCCTACATTAACATGGCTAAATTTTTTTTGCCGAATTATAAATGATAAGCGCCACATAATAGTCTATCTGGAGAGTCTCGGCCAAATTGCTTACCGTTGAATTAAGTATTTTCTCTTTGGTAAATCCTCGAAGAGCTAATATTTCTTTGATTCCCTCAGCAACACCCAACTCATAAACATCTGGTTTCTTTTCATTTTTCTAATAATGATTGGACCATCAATGCAGAGTGACCAACAAAATATTAATAGATGTAATACCTCGTTGCGTTATATTTTGAACATGTAAAGTCGATTTTCAACGATGCCATGATATTTTTGAGTAAGCTTTAAAGACAATGCTGGCATTTAAAGACTAATGGGTGGAGTGCGTCATAATCACTCTAAACTGGCTGAAGACGATAGCTCTGCCTACTGTAAAGGCGAACGTGTGTTTGGTGATCGAGGAGAACCCCTGAAACTTAGTCATCTAATAGCATTTAATGTAAAAGAAGACGATGAGCATATTTCTGGGATTTTAACCGTAGAATTTGATTATTATTCAGATGATGGTAGCATAAAATATCGTGATTTGCATTACAGCAATCCTAGACTTATAAAACATATAGAAGGAAACCCAAGAGTAATGAAAAATATAGATTCCTTTCTCAGAAAAAATCTTTTAGAATCTGAATATGGGTTGAAACTCTAACAAAGTCGATTGGATTATCATCACTATCAACATTCAAGAAGCAAATTCTAGCCGACGTATTTTTTTACAATTTGGACTAGGTCATTAATCCTGATAGGTTTATTGAAGAATTCATCAGTGTCAATTTCTTTAAGTTGATTCCCATCTATTTCGAATGCTGTCATCACAATCACCTTTATCTTAGAGTCAATATCCCTTAGTTTTTTGATAAATTCAACACCAGAGATAGGTTTCATTCTTAAATCGGATATCACCAGGAAATATGAGTCATGATTAATCTCAAAATCCTTGAGTGCTTCCTCAGGATCCGTAAATGGCTGAACATTAATGCCATTCAGTGTTAAAACCTCACTGAACAGCCCTATGATGTCGATTTCATCATCGACCAACATTACGCGATTACGCTTCAACATTATTATTGTAAGAGTCCGACTTAAAAAATTTCCCAGTTAGTTGATAATTTTTTTGTATATTTTAAAATGACTGCTTGAATTATTCATGTGTTAGAACTATTTTTTGTTTTTTATCTGATGAATAGGAAGCGCAAACGTAAACGTCGCACCGATTCCATCTTTATTGTTGTAAGCCCATATTTTGCCACCGTGGCTATCCACAATACTTTTTGAAATATACAGGCCCAATCCAGTACCAGATACGGACTTTGTGGCAAATTTTTCAAATAATCTCGGAAGCATTTCAGGGTTAATACCGGACCCAGTGTCTTTTATCTCTATTACAATTGACTCTTCATCCTGATGTCCCATTTCGACATTGGTGTCAACTTGAGCTTTATATGCAGTTATGATAACAGTACCATTGTTGGTAAAATTAATTGCATTAGATAATAGATTGTTAAAAACCTGTTGTAGCCTGGTTTCATCGGCAAATATAGTAGTAGGAACATTCTTTTTAAAATCGAGAATTACCTTTACATTCTTATCCGCCGCTTCTTTTTGATGGTCTTCAATTAGCTGTTCTATTGTATGGTTCAAATCAAAATTCGATTTTGACAGCTGAAGATTGTTGCCTTCTATCCTAGACACGTCTAGTATGTCCTCCGTTAACTTTTCTAATCTCCTTGCATTCCTTATGATTTTGTCAAAATATTGATCAAAATTTTTTAGATTTGCATGAATCATTTCTGAATAACCTAGGACCGATTGGATTGGCGTTCTAAATTCGTGAGCGGCAATGTCTATGAACTCTTTTTGCAGTTTGTCGTGATAAGTCAATTTTTTGGTTGTTTCCTGTAATTCTTTTGTCTGGATATATACTACCTTTCTTAATCCCTTGTTCCAATAAGTTATAACAAAAAAAATACCCACTGAACTCAGGACAATTATTAACATAGCTGCTATGGCAAAATTTCTCTGCTGTACAACAAGATCATCTAGAGAGGATACCAAACTGTGCGGCAAAATCAATATTATCGTAAAATAGTGGATACCGTTTGATACTACTGGCGCATAAGATAGCGTAAGGTATTTCCCGCCTGATATTACATCAGTTGTGCCAGTCCTAGGATTTGACACAGTTGATCTAAAGACATCTATTATACTTTTTACATTTTTCCTGGTACCAAATTGTTCTGTCAATGAAGAGAATTTTTTATCAAATACGTTTGCGTCAGTTAATTGCGCTATTCCTGTCACTGTCATCACGCCACTTGAATCAACTAATGATATATTTGCCGAAGTCAGCGGAGATATCTGACTTCCTAAATATTGGTTTAAAGTATTGGAGGTTATTCCCGCCAAAATTGCTCCTTTAAATTGTTCATTAGTTCTGTTAATATTTGTGGTTCGGTTCTGCGTATCAAATATAGGATAGATTATCAATATGCCAGACTGACCGTTTGTAAATTTAAGTGTGTTACTGTATGTAGGAACCTGTGTATCTTTAACTTTTGAAAAATAAATGTTAGACGCAGCCGAAAATTCCTTGAACTTCATATTGGTGATATTATCTGTGTTCGCGCTTGACCAAATACTAGTTCCATTGCTATCCACCCAATTATAAAAGTCAACTACATTTGCAGTCGTTTTTTGAGCAGAATTCACCAATATTTTTCCTAATTCTAAATTTTGCTCACTCAATTCATTAGACGAAGCAAGCAATTGTAGATTCACAGTAACTAAATCAAGCTTATTTCTGAGAAGGTGACTGAGATCTGAGACCTTAATGAGGGTACTATTCTGAATATGCTCCACAGCAATTTTCTGAACCTCCGAAGAATTTTTTAAATAGTACTGGTAAGTCAAGAAGGAGAATATTATGCCAGCTAAGACGATTGCAGAAATCATGATTGCAATCCTTCTTTCTAACAGCCTTTGAGACAATTATAACGTAGATAGTCTAGGCATCTTAAATATATTAAATAGTTGCTGAATGAGTATGAGACGCCAAAATTTCTAGAATATAATTCTTTTATACATTTTAAATCATATAGAATTGTGGCCAGATGCGCATTATGTGGAAGAGAAATTATTGATCCCACAAAATGTATCGTTTACGAGAAGCTTTTATTTGATAGGCCTACGTGTCTTGATATTTATAAAAAACTGAGATATATTTATGAAAATGCAATTCTTGACATTATAGAAACTTGATAGTTTTGGTATCTTCTAATTATCTTAGAAACGATCTATAATATTGCTGACCACAATAACGGTCACCCAGATCGAACATTTTATCTTCTCTAGTAACAAAAACTGTCGTTTCTTCAATTTTTAAGATATCGAT
>Ga0065707_10000497_pt1 | contig 31956 bp, 24 predicted proteins | sample SwiRhicommuniRL3_FD_59094 | JGI IMG/M metagenome (GOLD analysis project Ga0065707, IMG submission 59094) | Switchgrass rhizosphere bacterial communities from Rose Lake, Michigan, USA - RL3 v2 (version 2) | ecosystem: Host-associated > Plants > Roots > Rhizosphere > Soil | place: East Lansing...
GCAAGCCGCTCCTTCAATGTCGACCTGCGAACATCGAGCAGCAGCACCGCGTCCAGCGGCTGGCCGATATCGTCCAGCAGCGCATTGAGCGAATTCGCCTGGTCGATGTTGCGGGGAAAGCCGTCGAGGATGAAACCGTTCGCGGCGTCGGGACGGCTGAGCCGATCGCGGATCAGGCCGAGCACGATGTCGTCGGACACCAGTTGGCCGGAGTCCATGACCGCCTTGGCCTTGAGCCCCAGCTCGGTTCCCTTCGCGACAGCTTCACGCAGCAGGTCGCCCGAGGATACCTGCGGTACGCCATATTTAGCCTGCAGCCGCTGTGCTTGCGTGCCCTTCCCCGACCCCGGCGCCCCCAGCAACACGATACGCATCATTCGCTCGCGACTCCCGCAAAAAGAGCGCTACCCTACAGAAAATAGCGCTTTCGCGCTACGCGTTGCGCTCAGGTCCCTGGACCGGGTCTACCCGAAAACCAAGCCAACGCTATTATCTGCAACCCAGGTCCGTCCCGCCGACGGTGCGCTATCCTGCGGCCCTCCCCGTTGCCGCCACAGGTGCCTTCATGCCCGCACTCAAGCCCCGTAACGCCTTCTATGCGCAATCCGGCGGAGTGACCGCCGTCATCAATGCCTCTGCCAGCGGTGTCATCGAGACCGCGCGCAAGCAACGCAAGATAGGCAAGCTGTATGCAGGGCGGCACGGCATCGTCGGGGCGCTCCAGGAGGACCTGATCGATACCAGCAAGGAGAGCGCGGCCCTGATTCGCGGACTGCGATATACGCCATCCGGCGCGTTCGGCTCAGCCCGCTACAAGCTCAAAAAATTCCAGGACGATCCCCGGGAATACCAGCGGCTCATCGAAGTCTTCCGTGCCCATGACATCGGGTATTTTTTCTATAACGGCGGCGGCGATTCCGCAGACACCTGCCTCAAGGTCTCGCAGCTGGCGCAACAGCTCGGCTATCCGGTGCAGGCCATTCATGTGCCCAAGACTGTCGACAACGACCTGCCGCTGACCGATTGCTGCCCGGGCTTCGGCTCGGTGGCGAAATACGTGGCGGTGTCGATTCGCGAAGCGGGCTACGACGTCGCCTCCATGGCCAAGACCTCCACCAAGGTTTTCATCATGGAAGTGATGGGACGCCACGCCGGCTGGATCGCCGCCGCGGGCGGACTGGCCGCGGACAAGGAAGGCGCCGCGCCCCATATCATCCTGTTCCCCGAGATCGCTTTCGACGAGGAACGCTTCTATGCGCGGGTCGAGGAATGCGTGGAGAAATACGGCTATTGCGCCATCGTCGTATCGGAAGGAGTGCGCAACAGCGAGGGCAAATTCCTCGCCGATGCCGGCTTGCGCGACGCTTTCGGCCATGCACAGCTTGGCGGTGTCGCGCCGGTCGTAGCCCAGCTCGTCAAGGCCAAGCTCAACTACAAGTATCACTGGGCGGTCTGCGACTACCTGCAACGGGCGGCCCGCCACATCGCCTCGAAAGTCGACGTGGAGCAGGCATACGCACTGGGCAAGGCCGCCGTTGAACTCGCAATGAAGGGACACAATTCCGTCATGCCGACGGTCGTGCGCACGGCCGATAAACCTTACAAATGGAAAGTAGGCATGGCGCCCCTCGACCAGGTGGCCAACCAGGAAAAAATGTTGCCGCGTGATTACATTACTGCCGACGGCCTGCACATCACGGCCAAGGCGCGCCGCTACCTCGCCCCGCTGATCAAGGGGGAGGACTATCCTCCTTACAAAGACGGCCTGCCGGCTTATGTGACCCTGAAGAACGTCCCGGTAAAGAAAAAGCTGAAAGAACCCTTTGTGCTATAGTCCGGCGCGCTTCTTCCTCGTTGACATCGCATCCATTGATCGGTTTTCTCCGATTGATTCGTCGCGAATGATCTGTAGTCCACGCTACGGTCCTATTCGTGCGTGAGATTGCCGCGCCTGGGGAAGATGTGCGTCCATAACATTGCTGACAACGAAAGTCCGTTCGGGAGGGAGTGTTGATGTCGACAGATCTCGCGCTTTGGCTGGCAATCGGTGCTGGTGTACTGGCGGTGCTGTACGGAGCATTCGCCTTCGGATGGATCAACAAACAACCGGCCGGCAATGAGCGCATGCAGGAGATAGCGGCAGCTATCCAGGCGGGCGCAAGGGCTTATCTCAATCGGCAGTATTCGACCATCGCGGTGGTCGGCGTCGTCCTCTTCCTCGTGCTGGGGTTGGCCCTTGACTGGGCAACCGCCGGCGGCTTCGCAGTCGGCGCCGTGCTCTCGGGACTGACCGGCTTCATCGGCATGAACGTCTCGGTCAAAGCGAACGTCCGCACCGCGCAGGCAGCGAGCGTGGGATTGAATCCCGCACTGGCCGTTGCATTCCGCGGCGGCGCCATTACCGGCATGCTCGTCGTCGGGCTCGGCCTGATCGGCGTCGCGGGCTACTTCGCACTGTTGAGAAATTACGTTGGCGATGCGCATGCCCTGCACTCGCTCGTGGGTCTCGCGTTCGGCGGTTCGCTGATTTCGATTTTCGCGCGACTCGGCGGCGGCATCTTCACCAAGGGCGCCGACGTCGGCGCCGACCTGGTCGGCAAGGTCGAAGCCGGCATTCCCGAAGACGACCCGCGCAATCCCGCAGTGATCGCGGATAACGTCGGCGACAACGTGGGCGACTGTGCCGGCATGGCCGCCGATCTTTTTGAAACCTACGCAGTAACTATCGTCGCCACCATGGTGCTCGGCGGCCTGATGTTCAAAGGCGCGGACGGCGGCCTGGACCTGCGTTACCTGCTGTTCCCGCTCATGCTCGGCGCGGTATCCATCATCGCTTCGATCGTCGGCTCGTTCTTCGTGAAGGCGAGCGACGGCGGCAAGATCATGAACGCTTTGTATCGTGGCACCGGCGTAGCGGGCGTGCTCGCACTGGTCGCGTTCTACTTCGTAACGCCGACCGTCATGGGCGACCAGGCCGGCAATCTCTTCTACTGCGCCGTCGTCGGCCTCGTTCTCACGGCGGCCCTGATCGTCATCACCGAGTACTACACGGCGACCGAGTACGGCCCGGTCCGCGGTGTCGCGGCAGCTTCGCAAACGGGCCATGGAACGAATGTCATCGCCGGGCTCGCCGTGTCGATGCGCTCCACTGCCTGGCCGGTGCTGGCGGTGTGTGCTGCGATCTATGCATCGTTCACGCTGAGCGGCCTGTACGGCATCGCCATCGCGGCGACCGCCATGCTGTCGATGACCGGCATGATCGTGGCGCTGGATGCTTACGGACCGATCACGGACAACGGCGGCGGCATCGCCGAGATGTCGGGCCTGCCGAAGAACGTCCGCACCATCACCGATGCATTGGATGCGGTGGGCAACACCACGAAGGCGGTCACCAAGGGTTACGCGATCGGCTCGGCCGGTCTCGCGGCGCTCGTCCTGTTCGCCGACTACACCCACAACCTCGAAGCTGCCGGCAAGCTGCAGGTCTTCAGCCTGTCCGATCCCGCGGTGATCATCGGCCTGTTCATCGGCGGCCTGGTGCCCTACTTGTTCGGCGCCATGGCCATGGAAGCCGTCGGCCGCGCTGCCGGCTCGGTGGTGGTCGAAGTGCGCCGCCAGTTCCGTGAGATCAAAGGCATCATGGAAGGCACCGCCAAGCCCGACTACTCGAAGGCGGTCGACATGCTGACCAAGGCGGCCATCGGCGAAATGATCGTACCGTCGCTGCTGCCCATCCTGGTGCCGGTGGTCGTGGCCTTCGGCATGAACTTCCTGATGGGTCCCGGCGCCGGCGTTCGCGCCCTCGGCGGCTTGCTGATCGGCACCATCGTCACCGGATTGTTCGTCGCCATCTCGATGTGCACCGGCGGCGGCGCCTGGGACAACGCCAAGAAGTACATCGAAGAAGGCAACTTCGGCGGCAAGGGCTCGGAGACCCACAAGGCCGCAGTCACCGGCGACACGGTCGGCGATCCCTACAAGGACACGGCGGGCCCGGCGATCAACCCGCTGATCAAGATCATCAACATCGTGGCGCTGCTGCTGGTGCCGCTGCTGTAAGCAGCAGGCCCCTAGCCGGGGAGTTCACACGGAGAATGATAAGGGTCGGAATTCTGGAATTCCGGCCCTTTTTCTTTTCTGCTCCGCGTTCTCCGCGTTCTCCGCGCGCCATATCTTTCGAACGTTCAGCCGTTGTCCCAGCACTCGTGAGTACCACTCGCCTTCGGATGGTGGCACTGGCCACCGGCAGCTGAAGCGGACAGGGCTTCAAGAATATGGCGCGCGGAGAACGCGGGGAACGCGGAGCGGAAAGAAGCAGAGATAGTGGGGAAGAAACCAGAACCGGCTAATTCCCCTTGAACAACGGCTGCGGCCTGCTCAAGTGATACCCCTGGACGAAGTCGACGCCCATGCGCGTGGCGGCTTCGAGCGCGCCGTCGTCTTCGATCTGTTCGGCGACGACCTGGAAATTCAGCGTCCGGGCCAGCTTGATCATCGCGGCCACCATCGCCTGGTTGACCGTGTCGGACCCCAGATTGCGGATGAAGCTGCCGTCGATCTTGAGGTAGTCGAGCGCCAGGTATTTGAGGTTACCGAACGAGGACAGGCCGCGGCCGAAATCGTCCAACGCGAACTGGCAGCCCATGCCATGCAGTACGCCGATGAAGCGCTGGGCGTGCTCGATATTCGTGATGACCGAATTCTCGGTGACTTCGAAGCACACCTGGTCCGCCAGCACGCCGGTGCGGTCGAGGCATTCCACCACGAACTCCAGGAATTGCGGATCGCCCAGCGTCTGGCCGGACAGGTTGATCGCCATGCTGCGATTGGGCGGCAGCTTGATGCTGCCGCGGGACAGCGCCGTCAGCGACGCCTGCACCACCCAGCGATCCACGTCCGACATGAGCCGATAGCGCTCCGCCGCCCGCAGGAATTCCACCGGCGAGATGCCTTCGGGAACCGTGTCGTCCTGCAAGCGCAGCAGCACTTCCAACGCCGGGCCGTGGGCATCCGGCGCCATCGACACGATGGTCTGGGTCATCAGCGTGAAGCGGTTCTCCCGGAGCGCCGCCTGCAGCTTCTGCAGCCACTGGATCTCGCCCCGCTGGCGCGCCACGGCTTCGTCGCGAGCCGAATAGACATGCACGTGATTGCCCTGCTTCTTCGCGACGTAGCAGGCCGAGTCGGCGGCGCTCATGAGTTCTTCCGGAGCACCGCTCTCCCGCGAGATCTCGATCAGGCCGACGCTGACGCCGATGTTGAAGATCTTGTCCTTCCAGACGAAACGATAGTCCGCCGTCTTGCGGACCACGTCGTCTGCGATCTGCCGCGCCTTCTCGAGCGGACAGCCCACCAGCAGCAAGCCGAATTCGTCGCCGCCGAGGCGGCCCACCGTGTCCGAATCCCGCACCGTTTCTTTGATGAGGGCCGCGACCTCACGCAGCATGCTGTCGCCCGCGATGTGACCGCAGCTGTCATTCACGGTCTTGAAGCGGTCGAGGTCGAGATAGCACAGCACGTGACGCGCCGTATTCGAATGCGCGCTCTGTAACGCTTCTTCGAGACGACGCTCGAATTCACGTCGGTTCACCAGGCCGGTCAATGCATCGTGGCTCGCCTGGTAGGACATCTGCCGAGCGATGCCACGCACCTCGCTCACGTCACGGACCACGATCACGGTGCCGGTGAGGTCGCCTCGCTGGCCTTTCAGCGGCGTCACAGTGAGTTCGACCGAACGCTCTTCGGCGCCATTGCTGGAAATCATCAGTCCGCGCCGTCCCACTGTCACCTTGGACTGGGTGCTCAGGCACTGGCGCACCGGATCGCCAAGCGACCGGCGGTCAGCTTCGTCCAGCAGCGTGAACAGTTCGGTGATGGTCTTGCCCAGCGCGTCGACCGCCTGCACGGAGACGATCTGCTCGGCCGCCTGGTTCATGTAGTCGATGCGGCCGTTCACGTCGGTGGTAATGATGCCTTCGCCCAGCGAATCGAGCGTTTCCCAGGCGCTCGCATGCGGACGAGTCGCGGAGACAGTTCCGGTAGCCGGACGCGGACTCATTTCCACCATCGTCAGTAACAAGGCAGGACCGCCCTGGTAGTCGATGCGGACCGCGGACAGTTCGACGCGGGCCGTCTGTTCCGATGACACCACCAGTTCGACTTCGAGACGCTCGAGACCCGGATCGCCTGCCAGGGCGCGGCGCAATTGCTCGGTGAGGAGCTCGGCATAGTCGGCATGCACGAGCTGCGGCATGGACTTGCCGATCAGGGAAGAGATATCGCCGCGGCCCGCCAGGGTCGCGAAGCGTCCATTGGCGAAGACGATGCCATCGCGATGGACCGCCACCGCCTCGTTGAGTCCGCTCAACAGGCCGGTGAGCGAACGTTCGCGCTCGCTGATCAACAGCTCGCGGATCGCCATCTGATCGAGCAGCTGGTTGGCGCTGCCGACCAGGGCATTCGTCGAGTCGACGCCCCGCAGCCGCTCCGCAAACCGTCCGCCGCGTACGATGCTGGCGAACTGCTCAGCCGCTTTTCTCAAGCCAGCCGAAGTCCGCTCGCGCCACATCAGCAGCGTGCACAAGGTCACGACCGCGATCGCAAGTAGAACTGTCAGGGTCGCAAGCGTGACGCTCACTGTGAACCGCCGATCGTAGCCATCTTCTCCGGTGCGCGTCCTCTGCCAATGGAGAGTGCCCGCATTCTTGTTACGAACATCCGGTGCCGCCCGTGTCGCCGCTGTCGTCCGGCGCACCTGCGAAGCACGACGTCCTCCCGCCAGCCGCCGCGTTCATTCACTTTGTATGACCAAGCATCGTCGGCGGTGGAATTCTCGTAGCCACAGCATATAGGACGCTGAAATTTAAACCTTCTGGATTGACCATAATGGTAGAGCGGATCAGTGAATGCCTGCCGGCGCCATCGGCGCCGGGCTCCGCAGCGGTTTTTTTCGCCCCTGTTGTGCCCCTTTTTTGCTGCGAGCCGGCCATGTGTATCCGGCGATGTGGGGACTGCAATGCAAGGTGCAACGCGTGCAGGTTGACCATAACTTGTCGGACGTAATCAAAGGCCGTACCCTTTGCCGCCCGCGGGCCCGATCCAGTTTATCAGTCCAGTTGTCCGTCCAGTTTTTCTGTCCGGTTCTTCTGTATTGGCCCGCCCGAAACTCTCACAGCAACGCGCACTGCCTATGAACGTAGAATTCGCACGCCAGCAGATGATCGAGCAGCAGGTACACACGTGGGAGGTGTTCGACGAGCGGATCCTGAACGTCATGCGCGAGGTGCCGCGAGAGGCTTTCGTACCGGCGGCATACCAGGGCGTGGCTTTTGCAGACAGCGTGATCCCTCTCGACCAGGGACAGTGGATGCTGCCGCCGAAGATCCATGGCCGCATCCTGCAAACGCTGCAACCGACGGTGGACGATGTCGCCCTGGAGATCGGTTCCGGCAGCGGCTATCTCACCGCCTGCCTTGCCAAGCTGTGTGCCCGAGTGCGTTCGCTCGAAATCGTCCCCTCGCTGGCCGAACTGGCCCGCCGCCAGGTGCTGAGCGTCGCGGCCAACAACGCCGCCATCGAAACTGCCGACGGGATGCAGCTGGACGAAGCCGCCCGTTACGATGTCATCGCGGTCACGGGTTCGCTGCCTATCTACGACGAACGCTTTCAACGCGCGCTCAAGATCGGTGGGCGCCTGTTCATCGTGGTCGGACCGTCGCCGGCGATGGAAGCCTGGAAGGTCACGCGGCTGGGCGAACGGGAATGGCAGCGCGAGAGCCTGTTCGAAACCGTCATCGCGCCGCTGGCCAATGCGCCGCGCCCGTCCGCTTTCGTCTTCTGACCGGTCTTTAATGAAACTTTTTTGACTGGCACAGCGGGACCGTCGACAGTGAACCGTCTTATGCGGGGACACTGCTCGCGGCAGCGAGCAACGTCCCCCAACGAAAATGCCCTCGGGGCATCCCCATTCTTCATCCTGGATCCACAACGCCACGCTTCGATCCGCCACTCACCGACAACCGCCGGCCACTCACCGCCAACCGCTTCCCAAACACCATGAGCATCCCTGAAATTACCCCCCGTGAATTCCTGGCGCGACGCAGCGCCGGCGAGTCGCTGACATTGCTCGATGTGCGTGAGGACTGGGAGCTGGCCGTCGCCACCGTGGCGGCGAGCGTTCCGGAAGTTCTCCACATCCCCATGGGCCAGGTGGCGCAGAGGATCGATGAACTGGATCGCGGCAAGGAAGTCGTCGTGTTGTGCCGGTCGGGCCGCCGCAGCCTGGAAGTGGCGAAGTTCCTGCAGCAGGGCGGCTTCCGCACCACCAACCTGGCCGGCGGCATCCTGGCCTGGTCGAAAGACGTGGATGCAACCATTCCGGCGTACTGACGCGTCCAATGGTCGCAACGCGCCGGTGCGATGACGGCAACGCGTGCTAGTGTCCGAACGAAAAGACTGCGCCACCGGCGCATATGGAACCGTAAATGACTTTGACTTCGCGAATCCTGCTGGCCTGCGGCCTGTTGACGACGAGCGCCGCCGCCAGCGCCGCCAACCTGATCGAGGTGTACCAGCGAGCGTTGCAGAACGATCCGCAGATTCGCGAGGCCGAGGCCAATCGCCTCGCGAGCCGTGAATCCAAGCCGCAGGCATTGGCGGCCCTGCTCCCGCAGCTCAGCGCCACCGGCGCGTACACCAAAGGCAGCGGCGACTCGAGCGTCAGCCGGGTTCAACAGGTCGACGTCACGAATCCGAACAGCCCGTTCGTGACCCGCCAGAGCTTCGTCACTTCCGACACGGGCAACCGCCAGTACCAGATCACGCTGCGCCAGACGTTGTTTCGCTGGGACCAGTGGGAAACGTTGAAGCGCGCCGACGAAGAAGTGGCGCAGGCCGAAGCCGACTACCAGGCAGCTCAACAGGACCTCATCAGCCGCACCTCGCAGCGCTACTTCGACGTGCTCGCTGCGCAAGACACGGTCGATGCCGCACAAGCGACGCTCGAGGCATTTACCCGGCAGCTGGAACAGGCGGACAAGCGCTTCGAAGTCGGCCTCATCGCCATCACCGACGTGCAGGAAGCCAGGGCCGCGCACGACCAGGCAGTGGCGGATGTGATCGCGTCCAAGCGCTCTCTCGCCACCTCGCAGGAATTGTTGCGTGAACTCACCGGCGAACGCTTCGACGTCCTCTCGACACCGGTCGATGACATGCCGCTACAGACACCGGCGCCGGAAAACGAAGACGAGTGGGTGACGAGGGCACAGGAACAGAACCTGCGCGTCATTTCGGCACGACTCGCCGCCGACATCGCGAAGCAGGATGTTCGCGTGGCACGGGCCGGGCACTACCCCACCATCGACCTCGTCGGCACACGGTCGGATTCGGACACCTTCGGCGACGGAACGATCCGCACCGGCGCAGGCTCACCGCTCAACAATCCGCCCGACGGCACGCAGAAGAACGACTCGATCGGCATCCAGGTCACGGTGCCGATTTTCTCCGGCGGCGCCACTCAGTCCCGTGTCCGCCAGCGTGTTTACCTGCAACGCGCTGCACGTGAACGACTGGAACGCGCCCATCGTGAAACCGAACGCGCCACTCGCGATGCCTACCTCGGAGTGATCAGCGAAATCTCCCGCGTGAAAGCGCTCAAGCAGGCCCTCGAATCCAGTCGCACGGCGATCCAGGCAACCGAAGCCGGCTTCGAAGTCGGTACGCGTACGACCGTCGACGTGCTCGACGCTCGCCGCCAGTTGTTCACCGCCCAGACGAACTATTCACGCAGCCGCTACGACTACATCGTCAACCTGCTCAACCTGCAGCTCGCCGCCGGCACGCTCGACGAGAAAGACCTGGAAGACATCAACTCGTTCCTGAAGGAGCGGTTGATCACGCGGTAATCACCAGCCGCAACCGGAATACTCTCGCGGAGCTCGCAGAGAAGGAAATAGATGGCCGGAACTTTGCAGTCCGGCCCCATCCGTTTCTATTTTTTCTCTGCGAGCTCCGCCTGTGACCATCTGACCTTGAAGCATCGCTCCAACGTCAGACTGAACAGTCAGCGTAGCCGTATCAAGTCTTCGCCGGCTCCGCCGGAGCTGCTTCCTTCTGTTCAGCAGCGACCTGGCCTGCGAGATGGCGCAGCCATTCGCCCGCCTGCTTCCGCGTCTCATCAAAGGTGATGGCCTTCTGCAGGGAAGCAACTGCGCCGGAAGTATTCTTCATGCCGTACTGAGCCACTGCCAGGCGCATCCAGGCGTCGCCCTGGCGCTTGAGGCCGCCTTTCTGCAGCGCCTTTTCGAGCATTTCCTTGGATTCCTTCCAGCGCTCGTCGTCGCCGTACATGGCGCCGAGCTTGAAGTAGTAATCGCCCTTTTCGGAAATCTCCGCGAGCTTCTTCAGCGTCGTTTCGGCGCGGGCGGCTTCACGTGCGTTGATCCATGCGTCGGCGATCGAGCTCAGGTTCTCTTCGTCGTTGGGCATGCGGCCCTTTTCGACCGCGGTCTGCATGAGCATGCCGGCCTTGTACGGCAGCTCCATGACCATGTAGATCTGGTAGAGATTCTTGATCTCGTTCGGCTTGTCCACGTAACCCTGCCGCTCCGCCAGCGCCAGTACCGCAACCGATTCGGCGTCCGACTTCATTTCATAGAACATGCTGGACAGCTGCTTCCAGTACTCGGCCTTGGTGGGCACCATGCCGATCAGCTGCACCAGTGCGTCGGCACAGCCCTTGTAGTTCTTCTGCTCGAAGCTGATGGCCAGCTTCATCTGCAGCCACAGCTCCTTCGGCTGCGGCGACTTGGAGATCGCGAGATCGATCTGCGGCAGGGCTTCCTCGTAGCGCTTCTTCTCGCTCAGTGCATTGGCGAGGAAGATGTGCGCCTCGGCAGGCACGGGATCGCAAGCGTTCGCCATGTATTCCTGCAGCACCTTGATGCCGTTGTCGTGCTGGCCGGCGACGATGTAGAGCTGGCCCAGGTTGAACTGCAGCTGTTCGCTTTGCTTACGCGGCAGCGCGTTGAACGACAGCGCTTTCGCGAAGGCCTTCACCGCACTGGCATGATCTTCCTTGGAGCTGTAGGCGAAGCCCAGGTTGTAGTTGACCACCGCCTTTTCGTACGCGGAGCCCTTGTCGGCAATCTTGGTGAGCTTGTCGATGGCTTCCTGCGTCTTCTTCTGGCTCAGCAACTCCATCGAGGCCTGCACGTCTGCGTACGTGCCTTCGCTCATGTCCGCCGTCTCGGCCTTCTGCGGAGTGCAATCCGGAGCGGCGTAAACAAGCTGCGATGTGCACAGCGATGCGGCGCCCAGCAGTATCACCCGGACGGTCCGCGTCAATTTCTGGGCCAATTTGCTCTTCGCGTCGTTCACAGATGTCCTCGTCTCGTGCGTCATGGCTCAGCCCTTGGCCTGGTTCAGGTTGAACTCGATCTTCTGCGAGCCCTTCTGTTCGACCGGCTTGCCGTCCTGGATTTTCGGCTTGAACTTCCAGCGCATCACGGCCTGCACTGCCGCGGCTTCGAAGATGCCCTTCGGCTTCGCATCGGTCACCTTGGCGCCGCGCACCGTGCCATCGGCATTCACAGTCACTTCCAGCGTCACCCAGCCGGTGATGTTGGCTCGAGCTGCATCGCGCGGGTACTGCGGCGGGATGCGTTGCAGAGGCAACAGGTCGCCGTCGAACATCGCTGCGCCGCCGCCCTTGCCCATGGAGCCGCCCATCGGGCCGCCGGTCACGGATGCGGACAGGTCCATCGACGGAATCGCCATGCCCGTCACCGCCTGTCCGGTGGCCTCGGCAACTACCTTCATCTTCGAAGGCGGAGGCGGCGGAGCCGGAGGAGGTGGTGGCTTGCGCCGTTGCATCGTTTCGGTTTCCGAATCGCGGCGCAGGCGAACGAAGTCGATGGTCTGCAGCGCTTCGGTCTTGTCCGCGACGAACTTGCCGACGTGGATCGCCGAATACAGCAGCGAGAACAGCACCAGGGAAAAGCAGATCGCCACGGCCAGCGCACCCAGCATGCGCGTGACGAACTCGGTGCCGCCGGGCTTCTTGCCGCCGGGTGCGTTCATCGTGGGGACGGAGCTTGCAATCGTACTCATCTAGATTCCTCGTCGAATCGCTGTTCGGGTAAGCGTCTGCCGGGTGAGCATCAGCCGGCCATGGGCGCGGTGGCGATCGACACATCGGTGACGCCGCCGGCCTTCACCTGGTCCATCACCTGCGTGAGGACCTTGGTGTCCGACTCGCGGTCCGCGATGATCACGACGGTGTCTTCCGGGCGCTCGACATGCAGCCGCTCGATGGAAGGACGCACTTCCTTGAGATCGACCCGGCGCTTGTCCATCCAGATGTCGCCGTTGGGACGAATGGCGATCAGGATGTTGCCCGACTCCTTGCTCTCGGCCGTCAACGCCTGCTCCTTGTTGACGGTGATGCCCGCTTCCTTGATGAAGGAAGTGGTGATGATGAAAAAGATCAGCAGGTTGAGGACGAAGTCCAGCATGGGAGCCAGATCGATTCCGGTCTCGTCGCTCTCTTCACTGGCATGGCGGCGCGATTGCATTTACCTGGCTCCTCGCCCGCACGGTGCGGACGCATCAAAGGGGTCGAGATTCATGACGGTGGAGGACACTTGTCGTTGCTGGCCGTCGCTGGCCGTTGACTTGTCACCCACCTTTGCAGTTGCTTCTTTCGGTCAGGCTCGTTCGGTCGCGGCTATGGACACGCTCTGCACGCCGCCCTGGCGTACCTGGTCGATCACCTGCACCAGCACGCCGGTGTGGGCGCCCTTCTCGGCGACCACGACGACCGAGTCGTCCGGCTTCTGCGAATGCAGGCGCTCGATGGCAGCGCGTACCTGGCGGACATCGACGACTTTCTTGTCGATCCAGATGTCGCCGGTGCTGTCGATTCTCACGATGATGCTGCCCGCTTCCTTCTTCTCGGCGTTGCCCGAGTTGGGGCGGCTCACCGTGAGGCCGATTTCCTTCGCGAACACGGCCGTGATGATGAAAAAGATCAGCAGGTTCAGCACGAAATCCAGCATCGGCGCGAGGTCGATGCCGGTTTCTTCGCTGTTGTGCCCGGCGGCGTTTCTACGTAGACGCATGGTCGGCAGTTACCTTGGCTTGATACGGAAGTGAGCAGATGTGAATCGACGGCTTATCGTACGTGTCGGATCAGTAGGTGAACTGGTCGGCAAGCAGTTCGGTCTCGTGCCGCATGCGGCGGCGGAAGTAGTACACCGGATAGAGCCCGGTGATACTCACCGCGAGGCCGCTCAGCGTGCAGATCATCGCTTCGGAGATGCCGCTCGCCATCGAGCGGGCATCGGCCGAACCGCGGGCTGCCATCGAGTCGAACACTTCGAGCATTCCGCCCACCGTGCCGAGCAGTCCCAGGAGCGGACACATCGGCACCAGCACGCGCAACACCTGCATGTTCGCCCCCATCCCGGCGTTGAGCCGGGAGATCATCGCGCGCCGGACTTGGTGAGAGGTCCAGCTGTGACGATTGGCGCGGGCCGCCCACTGATCCAACATCCGCTTCGTGTCCTTCGGCAGTACCGTGCGGTAATACCAGTAGCGTTCGAACACGAGGGCCCACATCAGCACGCAGGCCAGGAAGATGAAGTTCACGACCGGGCCACCGAGCTCCCGCATCTTGTGGAACGTGTCCAGCGGCGACGTGAGGACCTCAAACATTGCCCTTGGTCTCCAGTTTCTCAGCCAGCAGGCCGGTGCTCTGTTCGTCGAGGATCTGCACGATGGCTCGCGAGATCGAAGACAACCAGGCGTTGGCGAACAGCAGCGGGATGGCGATACCCAGGCCCAGCACCGTGGCGATCATGGCCTGCGAGATACCGGCGGCCATCAGCTTCGGATCGCTGGAGCCGGACTCGGTGATGCTCTGGAAGGTGATGATCATGCCGACCACCGTTCCGATCAGGCCCAGCAGCGGACCGGCGGCGACGGCGAGCCGCAGGAAGGGCTGGAAGCGTTCCAGCTTCGGCACTTCCTTCAGCACCGCTTCCGAGATACGCAGTTCCACCACTTCGGCATCCTGTTCGAACTTCACGGCATCGCCCTTGAAGGTGCGCAGTACGCGGCCCAGCGGATTGTCGGTGCCCGGATCGTTCGGGAAGCGCAGCTGGTTGCGGACCCGGCCACGAACCGTGACGAGGTAGAACAGCTGGTAGAGAGCGAGCGCGACGCCGACGACACCGACCGTGATGATGATGTAGCCGACCAGTTCACCCTTCTCGATACGCTCGATGATATTCGGACGCAGTGCGTAGATCGACAGCATCACGCCGCGGGTCGGATCGACGACCGCTTCGACATAGCCTTCCTTCTTCGCTTCGAGTGCGTTCGCCGGACCTTCGAACTTCTTGCCCGGCTGGCGCGGCATGACCGCGAGCTGGCGCTGCGTCGGAAGGTAGTTCAGGTATTCACCGGAGGAGACTGCGGTGAATGGTCCGATGCGCGTCACCGTCGCATCCGCAGAGGCGCCTTCCGGCGTCACGATCTTGGTCTTGAACTTCGCGATGTGGCCGGTCTCGGTCATTTCGCGCTGCAGCTCGAACCAGAAGCGCTCGAGTTCCTGCATGGAAGGCAGCGACTTCGATTGCGCCAGCTTGGTCACGAAGGCTTCGCGATCCGGATACTGGGAGCTGATGAGTGAGTTGTGCACGACGCTCGAGAAGTCGTTGGCGACCTGGCGGACCACGCCGAACATTTCACCGAGGTTGCCGGCGCGCGAATCGAGTTGCGCCTGCAATTCGGTGAGCTTCTTTTCGTTGCCGTCGAATGCCGCCGACAGCGCGGTGCCGCGACGCTGCTGTTCGGTGAGTTCCGCACGGGCGGCACCGGTCAGTTCAGCCTGCTTGTTGCGCTCGGACAGGAACTTCGCTTCGCGTTCCTTGTTGGCCGCAGCTTCCTTCTCGCGCACGGAACGAGTTTGTTCGAGCAACTCGTCGAGGCTCGCGGGTGCAGCGACGGCGACATGAGTCACCAGCTGCGAAACGGCAACTGCCAGGGTCAGCACGGCAGTGGGAAAGAACCTGTTCATCAGCTGATCTCCTTAGGAGCAGGAACCGCAACACGAATGAAATCCGGAGCCGCCTGTTTCTTGGCGACCTTGAGGCCGGCGCGCAGTGCGTCGCCGTAGTCGTTATCCTTCTTGAACGTTTTCTCGGTGGCGTCCCAGTAACCGGTCTCTTTGCCGTCGAGCGTCTGGTACATCAGCGAGACGCGACCGGCGCGCAGGAAGTCGACTGTCTTGTCGCCGACCTTGCCCTGGTAGGCTTCGAGCGTGCGGCCGTATTCCATTTCGATCTGGTAGGCCTCGACGATGCGGCGGTATTTCTCGGACGTAGACACGTCGGCGCGCGACATCATGTCCTTGAGCTGCGAGACGCGATTGGTGCGCTCGTCGATCAGGAACGGGATATCCAGCTTCACGAACTGATCCAGCGTCGCGAGCATCTTGTCCATCATGGGCAGCACTTCCTTCGATGTGCTCTCGATGGTGGTGAGTTGCCCGGTCATTTCGGCGATCTGCTCTTCCTGCGATTTCACCTGCGAGGCGAGCTGCTCGTTGTACGACTTGAGACTGGTGGTCTCCGCCAGCATCTGGCGATAGTCGGACAACATCTTGGTCGCCTCTTCATCCAGCGCTTCGACCCGCTTCTGCGACGCCTTGGCCGCTTCCTCGGTCTTCACCTGCTCGCTGATGACGTTCTGCACTTTTGCTGTCTGCGCCACGCCTGCGCCGGCACCGATGAGAGCCGTGATCGCCAGCGCCAGCGCCACCGAAGTCGCTCGACGTTTTTGTTTGATCATAATCACTACCTGACTCCTGCCACGCACCGGCGCAGCTCATATCCAACCGTTTCAAACCTGACAACTGTTCGTTTCAAACCTGACATTGATTAAACCAAGCCAATTTCGCTGTTCATTCCACCGGTCTCAGCTGCCCCAAATCTATGAATGGGCGTGCAGACTTCAAACTGCAAATTTCGGTCCAGCAGGCTGTTCTTCGCTGCGAGCCGCGAACAACCGGCGAGGTGAAAAGAGTTCTGTGCACGACGCGTTGCGTGCGACGAGGTGTCGACGGTGATTTCAAGCGTTGTTTCCGCATGAAACGCACCAAGCTGTTGCCGACCTGTCGAGCGTTGCCCCATCGCTGCGCTCCACTCCCTCGTCCATCGATGATGCCGATGCCTTGCACCGATTTAGACGGGCAGTGAGTGAGGCACCCTACCTGTGCAGCCGGGACATGCTCCTGTAGCGCAGCGCAAGGTGCGTGTCCCCGTGGGGATTCAGGCGTTCAGCGGGTCCGACGCTACGACGGCAGCTGCCGGAGCTTCCACGACGGGACCTTTCTCGCGCCGGCTGAGCATCACGTACATCGCGGGAATGACGAACAGCGTCAGCACGCCGCCGCACGCCAGTCCGCCGATGACCGCGATACCCATGGAAACACGGCTTTCGGATCCCGCGCCGAGAGCCAGCGCGATGGGAAGGATGCCCAGGATCATGGCTAGCGTCGTCATCAGGATCGGACGTAGACGCGCGGCCGCAGCTTCCTGCACGGCTTCTCGCGGACTGCCGATGCCCGCCTCGCGGCGTTGATTGGCGAACTCCACGATCAGGATGCCGTTCTTCGTGACCAGGCCGATCAGCATGATCAGGCCGATCTGCGAGAAAATATTCAGGGTCTGGTCGAAGTACCATAACGCGAACAGCGCACCGGCGAGTGCGAGCGGCACCGTCAGCAGGATCACGAACGGATCGATGAAGCTCTCGAACTGCGCCGCCAGCACCAGGTAGATCAGGACGATGGCGAGCAGGAATACATAACCCAGCGACGACGAACTTTCGATGAAGTCGCGCGCCGCGCCGGTCAGTTCGGTCGTGAAACGTTCGTCGAGCGTTTTCTTCGCGACTTCGCGGAACGCGGTGATGCCCTGCTCCATGGTCGCATGGTTGGCCAGCGTGCCGGAGATCGTCGCTGCCGCGTAACGATTGAAACGATAGAGCTCCGGCGGCGCGCTGCTTTCCGTCATGGTCACGACGTTATCGAGCCGGACCATGGAGTCGCCGCTGGCGGTGCGTACCGCGATATTGCCCAGGTCTCCCGGACGCGAACGGAAATCCCGCGTCAGCTGTCCGATGACGTCGTATTGCTTGCCCTGGTAGATGAAGTAGCCGAAGCGCTGGCCGCTCAGGCTCGACTGCATGGTCTGTGCGATATCGAGCGTGCTGACTCCCAGCGTCTGGGCCTTGTTGCGATCGATGCTGACGCGGACCTCGGGCTTGCTGAATTTCAGGTCGCTGTCGACGAACGTAAACTCATCGCGCTTGCGTGCTTCTTCGAGGAACGCCGGCAGGACTTCCTGCAGCTGGCCGAAGTCGGCCGCCTGGATGACGAACTGGACGCCGGTCACCGTCGAGCGCTTCTCGCCGATGCTCGCTTCCTGCGTGATGTTCACGCGGGCGCCGTTGAACTGACGTGCCATCCCCTGCAGATCCGCCGCGATCTCGGCCTGCGTGCGCTTGCGTTCGCTCTTGTCTTTCAGGAACACGCGGACGAAGCCGTTGTTGACCGGACCCGAAACGCCCGGTGCGCCGCCCGAGCCCGGCACCTGCGTCAGCATGAGGCTGGCTTCCGGAACGTGATCCACGGTCGCCTTCGCCAGGTCGTCCATGAAATTCTGCATGTACTCGAAGCCGACGCCTTCCGCCGCCGTCGCACGCACCCAGATGCGGCCGCGATCTTCCATTGGCGACAACTCACGCGGCAGCACACCCATGAGCACGATGATCAGTCCGGTGGCGCCACACAGCACCATCAATGCGTAGCCGCGGTTTCGCAGGAATCCGCTGAGGCGGCGCGCATAGGCGCTCTCCATCCAGCGGAAAAATGGCTCGGTGCGCTGGAACAGCCAGCCATGACCTTCATGCGACTTCAGCAGCTTGGCGCTGAGCATGGGCGTCAGCGTCAACGCGACCACCGCAGAGATGATCACGGCGCCCGCGATGGTCATGCCGAATTCGCGAAACAGTTTTCCCGACATGCCGCCCATGAACAGCAGCGGCAGGAACACCACCGCAAGCGTGATGGTGGTGGAGATCACCGCCATGAAAATCTCCTTGGTGCCGGCAATGCCGGCGTCCAGCGGCGTCATGCCGTCCTCGATCTTGGCGTAGATGTTCTCCAGCACCACGATGGCGTCGTCGACGACCAGGCCGATGGCGAGCACGATGCCCAGCAGGGTCAGCACGTTGATCGAAAAGCCCGCGACTTCCATGACGGCGAAGGCGCCGACGATGGACACCGGAATGGCGAGCACGGGAATCAATGTCGTGCGCCATTCGCGCAGGAAAGCGAACACCACCAGCAGCACCAGCACGAAGGCGATGAAGATCGTCTCGCTCACTTCGTGCAGCGACCGCCGCACGTACTCCGTGGTGTCGTAGGAAACTTCCAGCTTGATGTCCGGGGGAATCTCTTTCTTCACCTGCTCGATGCGGGCACGCAGATCGTCGACGATGTCGATCTGGTTCGCGCCGGGTTGCTGCTTGAAATACAGGCCGGCAGCCGGTGTATCGCCGATCTTGAAAGCGCCGCGTTCGTTCTGGGCGCCGAGCTCCGCATAACCGATGTCGCGAAACCTGACGATGTTGTCGCCGCTGCGTTTGACGATCAGCGCATTGAACTCTTCCGGCGTGTTCAGCCGTGACAGCGTTTTCACCGGCAATTCGACGTCTTCGCCTTCGATGCGTCCCGACGGCAGCTCGATGTTCTCCTTGGCCAGGGCGTTGCGGACATCGAGCGGCGTGAGGTGATAGGCGCTGAGTTTTTCTGGATCCATCCACAAGCGCATGGCGTAGCGCTTCTCGGCGGGGCGCTCCACGTCGGCGATACCGGGAACCGTCTGCAAGCGCTCGCGCAGATTGTCGGCGAAGCCGTTGAGTTCGAGCTGGGTGCGCCGTTCGCTGCTGAGCGAGACGCCGAAGATGGGACTCGAATCGGCGTGCGCCTTGTTGAGCACGGGGGGATTGGAATCCGGCGGCAGGTTGCGGACGGCTCGCGACATCTGGTCGCGCACGTCGCTGGCCGCCGTATCCAGATTGGTATCGAGCGTGAATTCAGCGGAAATCGTGCTCGCGCCTTCGCGGCTGGTGGAAGTGAGCGTGCGAATGCCGGCGACGGAATTCACCGCTTCTTCCAGCGGTTCGGTGATCTGCGCCTGCACGACTTCGGCGGCGGCGCCGGGATAGCTGGTCGAGATGGACAACGTCGGCGGATCGACGGCCGGATACTCGCGAACCGCGAGTTGCGCCAGGCTGATCGTGCCAGCCAGCATGATCAGCAACGAGATGACGATGGTCAGTACCGGCCGCCGGATGCTGATTTCAGCGAAGGTCACGTGGTTTTCTCGCCGATGATGCTGACGGACTGTCCGACGCGGATCTGCTGCAGGCCCGAGGTGATCACGGTTTCACCCGCCTCCAGCCCGGAAAGAATGTGCACGGTGCTTTCGAGCCGCGTACCGGTTTCCACCGCGCGGCGCTCGGCCTTGCCATCCTTCACCACGAACACGTTCTTTTCGTTGAGGCCGGGAACGACGGCCACCGCGGGAATCAGCACCGCGTCTTGCAACTTGCCTAGGACGACTTCCACGCTCGCGAAGGCGCCGGGCAGCAGGCGGCCTTCGGGATTCGGGACGACGGCGCGGATGAGCAATGTGCGGGTCGATGTGTCGATGCGAGGATCGAACGCGTAGATCTGTCCGGCGAATTTTTTTTCACCGCCGGCGATGGTGAACGCGATCGGCGCGCCCACTTGCACGCGACCGGCGTATTTCTCGGGAATGGCGAAGTCGACTTTCAAGCGATCCAGCCGCTGCAGCGTGGCGATCCGCGTCGCCGCGTTGACGAACGATCCTTCGCTTACGTAACGCAATCCGACCACGCCATCGAAGGGCGCGCGAATCTCCGTCTTGGCGATCTGCGCCTCGGTCAGTTCGATCTCGGCGTCCTGGATGTTCAGTTCGTTGAGCGCCGTGTCATATTCCTCCTGTCGCGCCACGCCCTGCTTCAACAGCTGGGCGAGACGCTTCTCGCGCAGCATCGCCAGCTCCTTGCGATATTTAGCGCGGGAATAAGTCGCCACCAGGTCGGCATCGTTCAGCCTCACCAGCAGGTCGCCTTTCTTGACGCGGGCGCCTTCATGGAAGGGGATCGATACCACTTTGCCGCTGGTTTCGGCTTGCAGCTCGACTCCTTCTTCCGCGATCAGCGTGCCGGTGGAGGTCACCGACTCGGCGAACGGCACGGTGTGCACGACCACGGCGGAAACCCGCAGCGGCGCACGATCTTTCGGCGCCGCGGATTTCTCCTTCGATTTCTTACCGCCCTCGCTCTTCTCGCCGGCACTGGCCTGCTTCGAGTCTGGCGACTGCAGCATCGGCATGACTTTCGGCGCGGCCAGGGCGGTGACGACGGCGAGCACGCACAACGTCCACAAAGTGGTCTTGATCAATGGCTTCAAGTAACGCATCCGCTGCAGCCGGCGGCGGCCGGTGTAATAAGGGCATTGCCTAGCAGACGGATGGGAGCGCCGCGCCCCCACCTGAAGAAAGGTTCATGCAGGGGGGACAGCTCGCTGCCGCGAGCAGTGTCCCCAAGAGTTCAATCCCCGCTCGTCAGGGACTCCAGGAAGGCCACCAGGTCGTCCACCTGTTGCGGATCCAGCGGGAAAGGCCGCACCAGCAGCTCGACGTGGGCCGGCTCGGCGGGTGCGACCGCATCCTCGAGTGTCGAATAGTGATGGATGACGTCGCGCAAGGTCTTGTACTGACCGGCATGCATGTAAGGCGCACTGAGGGCGACGTTGCGCAGACTGGGCGTCTTGAAGTGTCCCCGCAGGCCTGCCTCGCCATCGAGGTACAGCAGATTCAAAGCGCGCGGCCCTTCTACATCGTCGCTGTAGTGCCCGGCCGAGATGAATTCGTCTTCGGACAACAACGGAATACCGCTGCCTCGACCCAGGTCGGCCGCGCCATCCGGTGTCGGTCTCGGCGGCACCCGGATGTCGTGGAATTCCTTGTTGGTGAAGTCGGGTCCGCTGTGGCACAGGACACAGTTGCCGATACCGACGAATGTTTTCAGTCCGCGCTGCGCCGACACCGAGATCGCAGTCAGCGGCTTGCCGCTTTTCATTTCGGCGACGAACCGATCGAACGGCGCGGGGCCTGACACGATGGTAGCTTCGAATGCGGCGATGGCTTTGCCTACATTTGCGAACACCTGCGTGACCGCGGCGCGATCGGCTTCGTCCATGTTCCACCAGCGGGACTGGCGCTCCTCATCGTCCGCCTGCGGCCCGCCCGTTGCGGGAAAGCGCTTGGCATCGGCCAGGTTCGGCAGTTTGCCGAACAGCTGTTCATACGACGCCTTCAACTTCGAATCGCGCCCGATGGCGTGGGCGACCTGCAACCGGCTGCCGTTGAGTTCGATGCTGCGCTCGATGGGCTTCAACGCCTGCGACCACAGCGAGTCCGCGCGACCGTCCCAGAAGTACCAGCGATTCTGCGCCGTATTCCACAACGAGGGCGTATTGCGGGAGCCGACGCCGGCAGCGACGGCGACTTCCCTGCCATCGGCCCAGCTCAACGCCGGATTGTGGCAGCTCGCACAGGAAAACCCGCCATTCCCGGACAACCGCGTATCGCTGAACAGCGCCTTGCCGAGCGCGATGGCCTTGGGATTGCCGTCGACGCGATTGGTGGTATCGCGCGGCGCCGCAGGCAACGGCGACAACGACAGGATCGCCTTGCGTTCGCGCTCATCGAAGGTGACGGGTGCAGTCTGCGCAACTGCAACAGTGCCGATGAACAGCAGCATCGCAATGGAGAGCAAGGATCGCGTCGTCATGCTATTCGGCCGCTACTCGAGCACGAAGCGCACTTTGGCTTTTTCGTGAGTGCGGCCCTTCGCCACGTCGAATGCGAATTCCCATTCGCCCTGCATGTGCAGCAGCAGGCCGCGAACGATGAACTTTCCGCCTTCCGGGCCGTCGATGCGCGAGCGCGTGTTCATGCCATGTCCGTGCCCCGGCATGGTGGTATCGAGGCCGATCCAGAAAGGATTGGGATCGTCGAGCGGCTTGAGCAGGCTCACCTCGACCTGCAGCTCGAACAGTTCGTTGAACGGCACCGGTGTCCTGGAAGGCTTCAGCACCAGGTGAAACGTGCCGCCCTCGGTGTCGACGCCGGTCGCTAAAGTAGTAACTGTCGTCGGAGCCTGGGTCGACGTGGAAGGCGTGGCGGACATGCCCGACAAGGGCAGCAGCGCGAAGCATGCAATCGCTACTCGCGCCGTTGCCATCCAGAAGTTCGATCCGCCGCTCGACAATCAACGTCCGCCGGAAGTACTGGGCTTCGTGGGCGCCGCTGCCGAGTACTTGCCCATGTCGGCCAGCAGCTTCGCGTAGGCCGCATCCGCAGCTTCCACTCGTGGCTTCAACAAGGGACGCTGCAACACCCACTGCTCGGTGAGCATCAGGCGCGTTTCCCACGGCTCCGGACCGGTCACCGGTTCGATCTGTTCCGTCAGCATGCGCGACAACTGTCCACGCATGTCGGCGATGATGTTCGGCAGTTCCGCGCGATTCCATGTCGGCTCGTCGTCGACGACGACATAGATAGGCGCGCTGTGAGCGATGATCATGTTGTTCGGATCCTGCTTGCTGCCCAGGCTGCGTGCGGCGATCCACATGCTGTGATCGGCGGTGATGGTCTTCTTGATGCTGGCCTTGTCGCCGCTGCCTTTCCTGGTCTCGTTGACGTCGCCCAGCACCACGAGTTCGAGCCGGTCGAGTTTGTCTACATCGGGATTGAGCTGAGTTTCCGCGACGATGTTGAGCTGCGCGCCGCGCTTGACGCGGATCTCCTCACCCATGCCTTTACCGTTGACGGTGAACTCCAGGAACGGGCCGTTGGTCACGTAGGTATGACCCTGGCGATAGGATTCAAACCAGGCGTCGAGATTGAGCGGACCGTCGAGCTTGGTGAAATTGCGCACCACGCCGGGGAAGTCGCTGTAAGGCCAGTCCGACCCTGCGGCCGGATTGATGCGATATCCGAGGTTCAGCAGGCGATACCAGCCGTCGCCCAGGAAACGTCCTCGCTGCAGCACTTCGATAAAATTCACCATGCCGGTGTGCGCCAGCAGCACCAGGCCGCGATTCAATTGTCCGCCTGAGGAAATGCCGCCGGGATTCACCGCACCGGTCTGCGAGTTCTTGTATTCGTTCCAGCCCATGTGCGCGAAGCCGGAAATGCCGCCCTGGCGTTTGGATTCGGCGAACACCTTGTCGTAGAGAAAGTATTCGTCCGACGGCGCGCGGATGGGCTTCTGCAAATTGTGATGGATGGTATGGCCGAAGTGGCCGGTGCGTGGGTCTTCCTGGCCCGAGACCAGGAAATGGCCGTCGCGTTCGAAACGGCTGGCCTTGCCCCATTCCTTCGGCTGCTTGAAATACAGCGTCTTGATGTTGCCCATTTCGAGCAGGTTGCCGACATAGACATCTTCCGCTGCGACGAAACCCCAGATCACCGGATCGGCTGCTTCATCGCGCGTCACGTGGATGTGAGCATCGCCCGACCACCAGCCCTTGCCAGGCAGGTCGGCGTAACGCTCCAGTGCGACGGTCGTCTTGGTGGTCTGGTCCTTCTTGACTTCGAGCTTGCCGTGCCACGCCTTGAACTCGGGTCCACGCGTCGCAACCAGTTCATACGTCCCGACCGGCACCTTGCCTTCATAGCTGCCGTCGACATAGAACGCCTGCCGATTCGCCGAGGGCCAGAACGTCCGCTCGTTCACCGACAGCATGCGCAGGTCGTCTGCGAAGCGCTGGAGCATCAGGGATTTGTCGGACGCCAGCGGGGCGCGACCCGTCGAATCGTAGAGTCCCACGCGGGCCGGCACGACGCCGCCCGTCTTGGCATCCTTGAATGCGATTTTCACCGAGCCGAATTCGGTCGGCACCTTGGTGGTGTTGCTGCGTGTCACCTGGATGTCGCAGATGGCGATGCCATCCCTGGTGCCCACGGCGATGTCGCCGCCTTGCGTGCCCTGGCCTGCGAAGCGGGCGCGGTCCAGCGTCATCGTCACCGTGCCGAATTTCTCGCCGGCCTGCGGCGTGACTTCAGGCATCAAGCCCTGTCCGCTGCCGCCGCTCATATCGTAGGCAACCAGGAACGGCGAGGTGTATTCCGTCGCGTACGTCAGCTTGATGGTGACCGGTTCGTCGATGTCGAAGGCATAGGCATTGTCTACGTCGAACAGCACCAGGTCGCCGACGACGCAGCTCTTGCCCTCGATCATCTTGGCCTGCACCGGATTGCTGGTGCTGACCATGCCGTCGAGATGCGCACGGTTCGATCCGAAGGTGCGGCCGATGTGCTCCTTCTTCCAGTCCAGCACTTCCATGTACCGGCCTTCGTTGCCATGCGCCTGCACGGTGGCGACGGGCCCCCAAACGGCCAGCACGACAGTGGCAAGAAGCAATGCCGGGCGCACTTTGCCCGACAACCCGGCTGTATTGTTCATGTGATCTCCCGCGTCGCGCCGACGCCCTGGGACTGCGGTCTGACTGTGTCAAGGTCAGACGCGCAGCGGGAGGGAGACCCTACCGGGGACATTCGTCGCGGCAGCGTCGAATGTTCCCAGTCTTCATCTGAAGTCGTCTATGGGCAAATAAACTATTTCGACGCCACCGCAATCGCATCCACTTCGATGAGCGAATCCGGATTCGGCAACGACTTCACCTGGATGGTGGTCCGCGCCGGCTTGTGCGGCTGCTCCTTGTTGTTGAAGAACTGCGTATACGCAGCCGTCCACGCATTGCGGTCGAACGTGCCGTCGGCGCCCGGCACGACATAGGCACGCAGGAACACCACATCCGAGAATTTCATCCCGCCCAGGGCCAGTCGCGCCTGCAACGCTTCGAGCGCCGACACTGCCTGGGTCTTCAGGTCGCCTTTGACGGTTGACACCGCACCGGAGGAGAAAAAGAAGCTGGCCGGTGCATCCACTGCGATGCCCGACGCAATCATCGCGTCCGGCTCGCCGTAGGTTTTCAGCTTGGGATGAATCGACCTGGCATCGAACAATGCGGGGCGCGTCGGAAACGCCGCGATGACTTCGACTTCGAGCAGGATGCCGGGACCGAACCCAGGCGTCGTCACCGTGGTGCGAGCCGGCTTGTGTGGATTGCTCTTGTTGTTGAAGAACTCCTCGTAGGCTGCATTCCAGCCGTCGTAGTCGAATGCATTGCCTTTTGCAGCATCTGGCGCGAGGAACGCTCGCATGAACACGACGTCGTCGAACTCCAGCCCCACGGCCGCGAGATTCTCCTTGAGCTTGAGCAGCGTGTTGCGAGCCTGGGTCTGCATGTCGCCGCGATATTCGCGATCCGTCGGTGGCAGCTTCTCATTCGCTACTGGAGCCACGGTTCCTGCAGTCCAGTACATCGCCGTGCCCGGCACGATGCCCATGCCGGTATAGATGCGATTCTCGCGAGTGCCATATGGCTTGAGCGTGGGATTGCCGACGGGCAGCTGCAGCGCATCCGAGCTCGCAAACAACTTGGCGGCGCGCGGCGGTAAACAGACGAATTCGACTTCAATCAAGACTCCCGGCTTGCTCAGCAACGGCACGCCGACAGTGGTGCGTGCCGGTTTCGTCGTCTGCTTGCGCTTGCCGAAGAATTCATCCCACGCCGCGTTCCAACCGGCATAGTCGATCGATCCATCCGCGCCGGGCGCAAGATAGGCACGTGAGAAGGCGACATCTTCGATGCTCAAGCCCGCTTGGAGCAGGTTGTCGGCGATCTTCTGCATGGCAGCGGTGGCCTGCGCTTTCATATCGCCCTGCGCATCCTGGCCCGCCGTGCCCCCGGACGAAAAATAGATCGGTGCGCCGGACTGCATCAGGGCTCCGGCGGAATAGCGCACTCCTTGAACGGGATACGACGTGAAGGCGGGATCTGCACTTGCCGACCCGATCGGGGCCAGTACCACCGTGGCTGATATTCCCAGCAGCGCGAGCGCAGCCATTGCGCATCCGCGAATTCGTGCAGCTCCGCCGCTCCTAATGATCGTGCTCCTCATCAGCCCTCTCCCTTATCGCCGGCCGGGGCGGCGCCTTGCCGGACCCGGCTCCGTTGAATTTCTCGAACTGTGTGACCAGCTCGCGGTACGCGGCGTCGGCCATCTCGATTCGAGGCTTGAGCAGGGGCCGTTGCAACAGCCATTGCTCGGCCAGCAGTGTACGTGTCTCCCAGACTTCCGGTCCGGCATTTACGATGGGCGGAATCTCTTCCCCCAGCATGCGGCTCAACTGGTGACGCAGGTCGCCCACGATCGCCGGCAATTGCGTGCGGCTCCAGGTGGGCTCCTCATCGACGACGATATAGATGGGGGCACTGTGGGCGATCGTCATGTTGTCCGGATCCTGCCGGCTGCCGAAGCTGCGAGCAGCAACCCACATGCTGCGGTCCGCAACCAACCGCTTGCTGAGCGAGATGCGCTCCGAGCCCTGGCCGCGCTGCGCCTCGATGACTTCGCCCAGCGCCACCAGTTCCAGCCGATCGAGGTTGTCGACATCGGGATTCAGGCGTGTCTCGATCGCTACGTCGAGCGGCGTGCCCTTTTTTACACGCAACTCTTCACCCATGCCTTTCCCGTTCACGCTGAATTCGAGGAACGGCCCGTTGGTCACGTAAGTATGGCCGGCGCGATAGGACTCGAACCAGGCATCGAGATTCAGCGAACCGTTGAGTTTCACGAAATTGCGTACGACGCCGGGGAAATCGCTGTACGGCCAGTCGGAACCGGCAGCGGGATTGATGCGATAGCCCAGGTTCAGCAACCGGTACCAGCCGTCGCTCAGCAAGCGCCCCGCCTGCAGCACTTCGATGAAGTTCACCATTCCAGTTGGCGCAAGCAACGTGAGTCCGCGATTCATCTGCGGCTCCTGTCCCTCACGCTGTCCCCATCCCATGTGAGCGAAGCCGGACACGCCGCCCTGACGCTGCGATTCCTTGAACACCTTGTCGTAGAGAAAGTACTCGTCGGTCGGCGGACGAATCGGCTGCTGCAGGTTCTGGTGAATGGTGTGCCCGAAGTGGCCGGTGCGCGGATCTTCCTGGCCCGACACCAGGAAGTGTCCGTCGCGTTCGAAGCGGCCCGCCTTGCCCCAGTTCTTGGGTTGCTTGAAATGAAGCGACCCTATGTTGCCCATCTCGAGCAGGTTGCCTACATGCACATCCTCCGCCGCGACGAAGCCCCAGATCACCGGATCGGCCGCTTCATCGCGAGTCACATGGATGTGCCCATCGCCCGAATACCAGCCCTTGGCGGGCAGGTCTGCATAACGTTCGAGAGCGACGGTCGTCTTCGTGGTCTTGTCCTTCTTCACTTCGAGCCTGCCGCGCCAGGCTTTGAATTCGGGTCCGCGCGTCGCGACGAGTTCGTACGTTCCGACCGGCACCTGCGCTTCGTAGCTGCCATCGACATAGAACGCCTGGCGATTCGCCGAGGGCCAGAACGTACGCTCGTTGACGGCAAGCATCCGCAAGTCGTCTGCGAATCGCTGCAGCATCAGCGACTGATCGGACGCAAGCGGCGCCCGACCCGTTGCATCGTAGAGTCCCACCCGGGCTGGAACGGAGCCGCCCGTCTTCGCATCCTTGAACGAAAGCTTGACCGTGCCGTACGCGGCAGGCGCTCGAGTGGTATTGCTGCGAGTGATCTGGAAATCGCACAGCATGATGCCGTTGCGCGTACCGATTGCTATATCCGCACCTTGCGTTCCCTGGCCGGCGAGGCGGGCGCGATCGATCGGAATCGTCACCGTCTGGAACCCAGGCGTACTCTGCGGCGTGATTTCCTCGGAGATTCCAGCGCCGGTGCCGCCGGACCTGTCCCAGGCAATATAGAAAGGCGAAGAATATTCGGCGGCGAAGGTCAACGTCAGCGACATGGCTTCGTCCACGTCGTACGCGAAGCGGTTGTCGATATCGAAGGCGAGCAACTGGCTCAGCAGGCACGCTCGGCCCTCCACCTCCTTGGCCTTGATTTGAATAGACGTTCGATTGCTGACAGACGCTGCACCCGGAGTGGCGGATCGATTCCGATCCTGCATGCCGAGAAAATGTGGCGTGTTCGCTGCAAAGACTCGCGCCACGTGCTCCTTCCGCCAGTCGACCACTTCGACATAGCGCGCTTCAGTGCCATGCGCATGTACGAGCATCGGCAAGGCGATGCCTAGAATCCATACAAACGCCGATCGCCCCTGGCGGCCTATTCCTTTTCTTCTCTGCGAGCTCTGCGTGCTCTGCGAGAGATTCTTGATCACCTGTCCGTCTACGCTGACGTGTGATGAAGATTTCTCTCGCAGAGCACGCAGAGCTCGCAGAGAAGAAGGAGACATTGACGGATCGGAATTCATCCCAGCACCGCGATGAGAATGCCCAGCGCCGCCATCGCGCCACCCGCCTGCCACCACAGTTCGACTCGTTTACGCAGCAGCAGCGTTCCGAGACCCAGCAGCACGGCGGCGGCGAGCAGGAAGCGCCAGTACAGATCCTCGTAGCTCGTCGCATCGTCATTGAGCGAGGCACGTTTGCGTACATTGGAGATCAGCCGGAAAGCCATCTCGCGATCGGACTCGCGACCGATCTCGAAATAGTCGCCGCCGCCGAAGCGTGCGATCTCACGCAAGGATTGCTGGTCCAGGCGCGAGCGCAATTTCGGTGCAGGCACCACGCCATCATCGCCCACCGGTTCGGGAATCATGCCGCCTGACACCGTGCCGATACCGACGACATCCACGACGACTCTCTGTTCGCGAGCGGCTTCGACTGCACGGCGCACTTCACCGCTCCACGCCTGGCCATCCGTCACCAGCACGAATGCCTTGGCGTTGCGGCTGCGCCCGAACAGCGATTCATCGGTGGCGATGAGTTTCAAGCCCCAGTCGATACCCTCTTCGATGTTGGTGTCCCAGGTAGTATCGCTTTCGAGCGCGAACGGCGAGTGCTCACCCAACTGGTCGAAGAAAAAGAACAGGGCATTGGGATCTTTCGTCAGCCGCAACTGCGGCGAAGTGCGGCTGGCAAACAATGCCAGCGCCACCCGGTCGCCTTTCCAGCTCAACGTCTCGGCCAGCGTGCGCAGGAACTGTTGCGATCGCTGCCAGCGGCTCGGCAACACATCGTTGACGTACATGGACGCCGACGCGTCCAGGAGAATGACTATATCGGCACCGGCCCGCTGACTGACGGTAACCCGCGCCTGCGGCCTCGCGAGCGCAAGAATGCACAGGCTGGATGCAAGCACCAGGAACAGCCAGAACATGAAATCGCCGGCGATACCGAAGCGCTCGCGCACCGGCAGGACGCGCTGCGAGGCGAAGCGGCGAATCTCGATCCGGTGGCGGATCAGCCGCCAGGTCCACAGCACCAGCAGCAACGCAGGCGCAACCAGCAGCGCCAGGTAGCCCGGCTCGGCGAAGGAGAAATTGGAGAACGTCGGCATCTGGTTCTTATTCCCTCCCCCGGTCTCCGGGGGAGGGCCAGGGTGGGGCCGTCAGACAGTAGCGCAGCGTTGCCTTCAGGGGCGAGCGCCCCCCTCCTGGCCTTCCCCCGGCGACCGGGGGAAGGAATGTATGAGCCACCCAGGATTGAACATTCACCCCCTCCTCTCCCGCACTGCCGCCTTGCCCGCCTGCTGACCTTCCGCCTGGTTCTCGAACTCCTTGGCCTCCAGCGGGATGTGAATCTTGAAGTCGGTGGGATCGCTCTGCCTCGGCGCACCGCCGGGCTGGCCGTGCGTCGTCTTCTCGGTTCCTTCCTCATCCGATGACTGGCCTGCATTGGGCTTCAACGCAATGGCCGCACGCAGTTTGAGCAGATACTCGTAGTTGAACGCGGCATCCTCGTTGCGCTCTGAATTCTTCAGTACGGCGAGTTGCGCCGCGATACCTGCATCGATTGCCTGCATCCTCGCCGCCGGCGAATCCGCACGAGCGCGACCGTGACGAAACACGGCATTGGCCACGATGAATTGCAGCTCGACATTTTCCGGCGGCAAAGCGCCGATCGGATCGGCCTGTGCAGGAACGATCGCGGCGTAGTCCCGCTGCCAGTAGTGAACCGCTGCCTTGCGAGCGCGAATCTGATTCAGCGCCGACGAGCCGACGAACGGCACTCGGCCCACGTATTCGTAGAAGCGCTCCGCGCGGCCAAGCGTCTCGTGGACACCCGAATAGTCGAGCGTAGCGATCTGCTGCTCGGCCTGCGCCACCTGCTTTTCCACTCGTCCCCACGCCAGTGCAGCCGTTCCGAGTCCGGCGAGCAGCAACGCGATCAGGGCATAGCCGACTATGTTTTTCATGGGAAGGTCCGGAAGCGAGGCACGCCGAGCTTCAAGGCGGCGGCGATCAGCCAGAAGGTCACTGCAATCACCAGCACGCCCGCGAAACGCGGACGGCGAACGACGTATTCGCGTATGTCGATGCGGCCAGGAGCGAGATGATCGATTTCGTGCACGGCACGCAGGATGGTTTTCTCGTCCGCTGCGGCATAGAAACGGCCGCCGGTGCGCTCGACCGCCCGCTTCCAGATTTCATCCGGCAACAGGCCGCCCGCCGCCTTGTTGTAGGCGACGCGAATGAAATAGACCGGTATCTTGTAGCGCCGTGCATCCGCCATGATGCTGTCGATGGACTGGCCGTTGAGCAGCGTCTGCGTGTCCTGTCCGTCGCTGAAGATCACCATCAGGTTGCCCGACGCATTGAGGAAATCGAATGCACGAAACAGCCGCGTCGCCTGCTTGATGGCCTGGATGATGATGGTGCCCTGGTCGGGAAAGCGTTCCCATTCTTTCGGCGCGGCGATCAACCGCATGCTGAGCAGCACGTTCTGATAGTCCGTAGTGAACGGCGTCACCACATAGGCCTCGTTGCCGAACTCGATCAGTGAGATCAGGTCGCGACTCGGCCCCTGCATGCGCAGCTTCATGAAGTATTCCGCAGCCGCCACCGTGGCGAAATACGTCGGGCCGCCCTGTGCATTCAACTGGGCCGATACGAACGGCTGGTTCATGCTGGTGGAGGCATCGATCATCACCGCGATGCGGCGACCGGGGAAAGACGCTTCCGAATGCGTGAACGCAGTCGATGGATCGGCGAGCGCGATGGCAAAAAACGGAATGCCCGCAAGAAAACACAGTAGCGGAATGTGCCGCACTGCCGACCAACCCCGGCGCCGCATCGCGGGCAAGACAGCCGGCAAGGCCAATCTTGCGGCAATCGGCGAGCGTGTGCTGCGTACCAGCAGCCCCATGCCGGCCAGCGCAATCATCAACACCAGCGACAGAATCGCCGCATGCGACTCATCGAAACGGACGCTCCCGAGATCCAGCCCACGCCATTCCGAGAATGTGTGGGTGAGCGCGGCAAGCAGTCCGGTCAGCGAGCCCATCCCGGACCCCGTCGGCTCTGCCACCAGTACAACCAGTCGCCCGCCACTCTTACCGGCCATGACAGCTGCAAGCGCAGCTGTCGCAGGGCGCTTCTCACCAGCTCCAACGCATTGTCCAGATCGCCAGCCGAAGCCGCGGACTCGCGTGCGTAACGAGCTTCACTGAACGTTGTCAGCGCCTGCTCCAGGTCGCCAAGCAACGAGCGCCTGTCGGGCCACGCCCGCGTCTTGGTTGTCGCCATGGCTCGCGGCGTCGAAGAAGCGGAAATCAGCAATGCACCGTGACTGAACCAGCCTCGCGAAACCAATAGCTGGCCTTCCTGCAGTACCGAATCGTGAGTCGCGCGACTTTGTGCAATCGGCCGATCGGTGGCAATGGCGGCCGC
>Ga0065707_10081877_pt1 | contig 31889 bp, 15 predicted proteins | sample SwiRhicommuniRL3_FD_59094 | JGI IMG/M metagenome (GOLD analysis project Ga0065707, IMG submission 59094) | Switchgrass rhizosphere bacterial communities from Rose Lake, Michigan, USA - RL3 v2 (version 2) | ecosystem: Host-associated > Plants > Roots > Rhizosphere > Soil | place: East Lansing...
TATATGTCTAATATTTATAAGACATTCTATAAAATACATCTTACACTTGTGACTTGGAGAAGAATTCTTTTCTCAAGTTCTTGAATAGTTTCTTACTCTTACCCATCGAGGAGCGATGTGATACCCGTTTGTAAACCCTTGCGATTCTTCCAAAGATCACCTCTTCTCCATAAACCATGACAGCCAAGTTAAAGAACGAAAATACAACAATCAACACATAGAATGGTGTAGACAAGTTGGTGAGTTGCATGAGGTTTCCAAATGTCGAGTCTGAGTCGATCAAGAATAGCGACATGGAAAGAAATACCGCGAAAACAAGGTTGACGAGAAATGGAGTGTTCTCATGCATACTTTCTCTGTATGGAGGACCACTACTCAACACTACTGCAATCAAGATATACTGGAAGTTTGAGAATAAGAACAAAACAGTATTGTCCGACGACTTAACGGCATCATCTCCTGCTGGTATAGGTCTGATATACCATGGTTCAGTCTGTACTAACAACCAAAGAACAATCTGGAACACTAAAATCACCAAAATATGACAAATCATGGGGATCAAGATCTTTGGCGAGACCAAGTTCGCAGTAGGTCTCTTAATGCATAACATTTCAAATGGTTTGGACCACGACATGAAGATGGCTAAGGGCAAAATCAAAAACAAATCAATATACAAGAACTGGAAGTCTCCCAAGTTGGTTCCTCTTTTGTAAAGAATAGTGATGGTAATGAATTGGATCGCTGAGTAGAGAGACATATACTTGAAGCACGAGAAACTCGTGACCAAGGACGATCTTCCTTCTTTAATGACGTCCAAAACACACGAGATCTCAAAGACTCTTGAAGTAAATGGAGCCGCAACCGATGCCTCGGCTTCACTCAATGATATACCCACATCTGCAGCTTTCAATGCCCCACAATCATTAGCACCGTCCCCACAAAACCCAACAGTATAGTCGATTTTTTGAAGTTGTTCCACCAACTCATGCTTTTCGTCGGGGGACATACGGGCAAAAATATCACACTTCATCAACACGGCCTGGATCAATTGTGTGTTCTTCACTTCAGTCAACAAGTAACGGAATACGTCACCGGTAATGGCGAGCTTATAATCGAGTTCGCCTTGTCTGATATCCAACGGTCTGAGAGTCACAGAATCTAACTTATTTTTAGAGTCGTTCATATCTTCCCAAACCAACTGAGTTTCAACATCTGCGTTATAAGACGGTAAGTAGATATGCTCGATCATAGGACCGATCAACTCACATTCACGTCCTACACTAATAGCAGTCAAGATGTTATCACCAGTACACATCACCGTTCTAATTTCAGCCTTGTTCAATTCTTGGAGGGTGGCAGTTGTCAGTTCCTTCAACTTGTTTTCGAAAACAATGAATCCGGTAAAGGTTAAATCCGATTCAATCGACTCTCTAGATGCAGTGAGAGAAACCTTTTTAACTTTCTTGTAAGCACATGCAATCACTCTGTACCCTCTATGAGTATAGTTGTAGAGCATATCTTCGTAATTTGAGGGAAGGGATCCAGGAATACAAATGTCAGACATAATTTCTGGAGCTCCTTTGGTGAAGACGAGGTTGTGTTCTGAAGACGTGGCCAAAACCGTCATTCTTCTCAACGTAGAAACGAATTCGTATTCTTTAACTATGGTAAATGATCCTTCATCGCTGTATACAGTGGATTTACCTGATTGGTCCTCTGAAAAGTTCCATCTTGTGAATTCGAACATCTTGTTGTCCAACGGGTCTCCTAAAAGTTCATTCTCAATTAATCTTAAAGAATGACACGTAGTCATACCGGCAAGAAGGAATTTGGTATTGTTGGAATCATATCCCGATTGGCTTGTAATTGCGTTGGATTTCATCTCTTTCACATCACTTGACAATTCTCCAAATACGATTTCTTTTCTTCCTGGAGCATTGTCAGCCACATGAACTCCCAAAACATCCAAACCATCTTCAGTTAAAGTACCTGTTTTATCAAAACACATAACGTCAATCTTACCACCAATGTTAACTCTTGTTGGAGCGATACAAAAGATTTCTAGCTTTTTCAATCTATTGATTGCAAACGTAGTACCAATAGTTAATGTGGCTGGCAATGCAGGAGGCACGACAATGGTGATGATATCCAAAGCACGCAAAATCATGACTTTCTTATCTACACCAAGCTGAATGAAGTTATAAGTTGAGTAGATGAAACCCACAAAAGCAATAATGGTCATGAATCCAATGTACCTGAACGAATCCTCATAAAACTTGAACCCTGTTGGTTTTGGGAATAACATAGATCTCACTAATGAACCCTTGGTGGTGCTGAAACCGGTTTTAACGGCCATGGCCTTGACAGGCTCGTCGTTTGACGATTTCAACTTAAGGATCTTGGTTCCACTATACAAAAATGACTTGGCCAACATTGGAGCAGTAAAGTTTTCAGGTAAAAGTTGCACCGTTTCTTGCGTAGCAATTACTTTGGTGACTGGAACACTTTCACCAGTCAACATCGATTCGTTAACTACACATTCTCCATTAATCAAAAGCGCATCACAGGGAACAACCAGTAACGATGGATCAACCTCAAAAACGTCTCCAGGTACCAAATCGATGGAATCAATCTGTTTCCAGAAACCATTTCTCCACACTCTAATCTCACAAGAAAACCGAGAAATCTCTTGCAACCTCTTGATGGTCGATTTGGTCTCGACCAACGAGTTTATGATGGAAATCATGGAAATCAAAAAGATACACGACGCATAGTAGTAATAATCGTCAGCCAACCAAAGGAAAATCGAAAATACTTGGAACACATAGAATGGATGCAAAACTTCGTCTGTCAACAATTGGATAACCGTCTTCTCTTCAATGTCAATCTTGTTTTCGTCAAATATGAGAAGTCTTTGTTCTTGGGCAGATTGTAATACACCTTCGTTTGTATTCTTAACGTTCAACCAATGAACATCGTACCAGTTAGAATTGGTCTTGAAGAGGTCTTCAACCGGGCTGTAGAAGAATTTTATATATCTGTAGGTGAATGAATGCATCGAGCTGATGACAGGATCTCTCTCCTTTGATTGTAGTTGGATTTCATCGAGATCAGATTTGAGATCTGCCAATGTGAGAAATGACGAAAGTCTCTCGTTCAATCTACGCTTGGTGATACGAACAATTGCAAGTTCCCCAAATTCGTTTTCAATCACACACCAATCCGCCAATCCCAAAGGAGATTTGTTTCCCATGAGATTCACTCTATACTTTGGAGTCCAACGTAATATCAAATATCCTATTCCCAACGTGAATACACAGATAAAGTAGTAGAATACAGTCTTCCACATACTATTGGTATAACCAGCGATCCCAATAACCAAATCTTCTTCGGCCAAGTAGAATCTTTGAGAATCCAACTTTGCAGGATACTCATCATCTATTTTATTTGTTTCTTGACTTTCGTCGTCCATTAAGTTAGACTTATCACTTGCGTCAGAATCACGTCTATTACGACGTTCAAAGTGGGAGTTCAAAGATCCGTACTCGCTAGCACTTGCAGAGCCGTTTTGAAACACAGAATTCGACCCTGGCTGCTCGAAAAAGTCCTCGTCTTCAACTGCTGCTTCTTGATCCTCGTACTTGTCTATAGAGTAATCCCAATTGGTATTATAATCAACAGGGTCCTCAGGATTCTCCAAGGTCGAGCCACCAGGAGCAGCCTCGATCTCATCAGGAGAGAAGAACCGGAAATTGGTCTGTGTATCATAAGAATTGGTGGATGTATATGATTTAACAGAGGTCAAATCCAAGTCTTGGTCGTCTGCAACTAATAACGGCGAAGTTTCTCGAGAAACTGATTCGAGACGACTTCTAAAACTTCCAAAGTGATGCGCATAATGCAACGACGAGATCGAAGAAGGGATCACTACAGATGCTGCCCCAGAGTACATTTCATGATTATTATCTTCCAACAAATTACTTGCAGTAGACTCAAACGACGTGACAGAATTTTGCCGCGATCTCACTGCTCGCCTATCAATAGAAGAAGATCTTCTATTCCTTGAAGCATGGCTTGAACTTCTTCTGTTGTACCCCATGGTTAGCTTGACATTCTTTACTTTTGGCAATCAGAGCAATAAAATTTTTGATAGAATTAACTCTATATGCAGGAAATTTAATCTGTCATATTAGCTAATTGTTAAGCAGATTAGGTAGGTTGATAGGGATAAAAAAGGGTTGCGGATAATATACAAATTGTGAGATAAAGTATAGAAGGAATAAGTAGAGCAGATTCATTTAATATAATAGAACCTTTGTTAATTAAAAGGTCGGAATTCGGTTGGAAGCTGGATATGAAAAGCAACAGATACTAAAATACCTCTTTGAAAATAGAGATTAGAGTCAAATTTGAGATTAGTGTTGGATTTAAGTATGAAATTATTGAAAGGATGTCTTTTGAGATTTCTAGATTAATTCGCTACCTGATTTTGATGTAATCAGTGTGTTTTAAGTGGTAGGTTTAGTATTAGAGATCTTGAAAGATGTCGCGTTTTCCTGTGTCATTTACTTACATAATAACTTGACATATATATTGGTGATATCGAATTGTAGAATATATAAATGTCAACGAAGTTATATAGGTAGGTATACTATTATAAGACTAGTCAATTACATGGTGGGAATAACATGTCATTTTAAAGACATTTTCAAACACTACAGGCTAGTAAGGCCACAGTACCTTCTACAAGACTCTCAATGAGTCTATTTTATTGAACACGCCTATTTTGTTGAACAAGTCTATTTCAGTACCCATGGCTAAAGCATTGCTCGAAATGAGCTCTTCTCTAAAAGTGGAATTATTAATTATCTCCTCATATATTTATACGAACATATTTGAAGTGATTGTGAATCTTCACATCACGTGACCTCTAAATTTTGTTATTTTCAAGTACAAATCGATATATGTTTTCACAACATTTTACTAAATAATACTATTCAATGGCGTTAAAGTTGAAGTTGAAGGTCCCTTCCAGCAACGCTACTTCTGGCCTGCCACCCTCAAATGATACTGGTGGATCTGGACTACCAAAGTTGCGGATTAAGCCGCCCAAAATGACCAACGAGTTACACTCCCCCGGGTCCTTGAGTCCTGTAACAAAGAAGAACAAACACAAGCCCCTTAAAATCAGTTTGACTAGCAAGAAACCAGTTCCAGAATCAGTGCCGCAAGTTGTACCTCGAGCAGTTCCTCGTGTAAGGATAAAGCCCACGAGAATTCCTGGTGAAGGATACGATTCCGAAGCGCCAGAGGTAGAAGACGACCCCCTACTAGAACAGGGTATAATAATCCGATTCCTTACCGATCCCAATCTCGACTTTGTACATAATGCAGTAGATTCAGGAGACTTGAATGGAATTAATATCAAATGGATCACACGAGAGAAAGCGGTATTGAATATCAACGGTACGTTCTATTCAGCACGTCTTTTTGACCTCCCAACCATCACCGAGATCTACAAAACTATCGACAAGAAAAATATCTTCAAAACTCTTGATATTTGCCAAATGCTTTTGGTGTTGCATGCCATAAATCCTGTAGAATTGAATAGTGAAAAGGATTTCGAGGTGCCCAAGGAATATCTATACACACATCCTCTTTACAAGTTTTCGCCAAATTCAGAGCTTAAAGAAAAGCGATTCGTGGTGAAGGATGGGTTGACTAGCCCATACGAAGAAGTTCATCGAAGGTTCCGTCCTCGCAAAGTCACACATCGAGTGATGGATGATATCGATCTCAGGGTGAACGAGTTGATTAAACTTGACGACGAGGCGGAGGAAAGCCACTTTGAGTTAGTAGACTTGAAGAGCAACAAACAAAATACTTATGGAGGAACTCCTTCTGCAGTCAACACACCTACACCGGGAGTTGGAAGAAGTGATTCAACCATACTTCAAGAAGACTTATTCGAAGAACAAGAACAATACGACGATATCGAGCCTGAAGATATTGAACTACACTTGGAGGAAGAATTGAACAAAGCATTGGAACCAGATGACGCCATGGATTTGGACGTTGCAGATATAGAAGGAGGAGAATTGCTCGAAGGAGAAATAATGGACGAGGAGGAAGAAGAGGATGATGATGATGAGGAAGACGACGATGACGATGAAGACGACGAGGACGACGACGATTCGAAGGCTGACAAACAACATGTAAAATTACTTGAGGAGGAAATCGCCGATCTTGAAAAGGTGGTCGAGTACCACAGAAAGAACTTGGCCACGGCTACCAGTAAAATGATGAGAATGAAATTCCAAAACACTTATACATCCTTGAAAGCGTCTCTTGAACAGAAGAAGCGTAACTTGGCCAAACATATGGACGAACAACAACAGTTGCAAAATAAGCTTGACCCTACCAAGAGACAACCACAAATGAACATGCAAAGGGATTCTGACGATGATGAAGAGGATGATGAGGAAGATGAAGGCAAGATAATAGAAGAGGATGAACATAATGGTGTAGATGAAGAAGGAGAAGAAGGAGAAGAGGGAGAAGAGGGAGAAGTAGGAGATGAAAGGGAAGAAGGGGAAGAAGGGGAAGAAGGGGAAGATGAAAACGATGAGAATCTCGACAATCTTGATGATCTATTTTAATGATGACCTCTCAGGAGATCTTCCAGGTAAAGAATATGTCTTCAATTAAGCTTGAAAATGCAGCAGACAGTTTCCAATAGTTGCCAGATGTTAATTAGCTCACATCTTTAATCTCAAGCTAAATAGGCCCCATATTTACAAGACCATTCTCTACAGGTGTTGATTCATTCTCTATAGATGTTGATTTCATTATCTATCTTAATCATGTTTACGTTCTAATGATGATGTATAATGTACAACTATTGTTCTACATAAATGTCGTATATATTTCTGACTTAACTACGCCTATCTAGCGACTTGTCACTGTAACGTTATCTCTATCCAGGACTAGAGCGAGTGGTCTTGTTCGGTCTTTGGGGAGAGTTACATGTTCCGACGGAATCGGGAATCTGCGACTTTCATCCCCAACCTGTAAATCTCACAATTTCCCCAACCTGTAAAAAGTTTCTGACTCCATGAAAAAGTAGAGATGAAGTGATGAAGTACATATTAAGTCTATGAGTATATAACCCAAACAACAACCACAAAAGTTGATTTGTTAGTATATCCACAAAGTCGACTTGTTATATATCACATCCACCAATACCTCCAGCAAAATGTCCACAAACTCCATCAAATTATTGGCCAGTGACGTCCATCGTGGGCTAGCAGAATTAGTCGCCAGAAGGTTGGGCTTGAGATTAACTCCCACAGAATTGAAAAGAGACTCCACCGGTGAAGTACAGTTTTCTATTGGTGAATCTGTAAGAGACGAAGATATATTTATTATCTGTCAGATTGGTTCCGGCGTGGTTAACGACCGTGTGTTGGAATTGTTAATTATGATCAATGCTTGTAAGACGGCCAGTGCCAGAAGAATCACAGTGATCTTGCCTAACTTTCCATATGCTAGACAGGATAGAAAGGACAAGTCGAGAGCTCCAATCACCGCTAAGTTGATGGCCGATATGCTTACAACTGCTGGGTGTAACCACGTTATAACTATGGATTTACATGCGTCGCAGATCCAAGGGTTCTTTGATGTTCCTGTGGATAACTTATATGCTGAGCCTAGTGTTGTGAGATACATTAAAGAGAAGATTAACTATCAAGACGCCATTATCATTTCTCCCGATGCTGGTGGAGCCAAAAGAGCCGCTGGATTGGCAGATAGACTTGATTTGAACTTCGCCTTAATCCACAAGGAAAGAGCAAAAGCAAACGAAGTTTCTAGAATGGTTTTGGTCGGTGATGTTTCCGACAAAATCTGTGTGATTGTTGACGATATGGCCGATACTTGTGGAACATTAGCAAAAGCTGCCGAGGTTTTGTTGGATAACGGCGCCCTGGGAGTTATTGCCATTGTAACCCACGGAATCTTATCTGGAAATGCCATCAAAAACATCAACAACTCAAAATTGACCAAGGTGGTTTGCACAAACACTGTTCCATTTGAAGAGAAGTTGAAGTTGTGTCCAAAATTGGATACTATTGATATTTCTGCAGTTTTAGCCGAAGCTGTAAGAAGATTACATAATGGTGAGAGTATTTCTTATTTGTTCAAGAATGCTCCATTATAAACGAGGAAATACTGAGCGTAGCGAAGTATTTGTGAGTTGTTTGATAGTGAATATTAGTGAATAATAGTGAATATTAGTGAATAACAATGGAGATTTAGTGGAAATTACAAGAAAATACCATATCTACTGGATTATAGATAAGCATTGTTCACGTATTTCATGACAATGTAGCCGTAGACCCACCAAGAATCACAATTGTTGCCCTTCAATTGATACCTCTTAATAAAGTGTAGTAACTTGGAATAATACGATTTACCGTGGATAACCCTATTATGTATAGATTTCAACGAAGAAATGAAATGATCTTTTTGATAAATTCTGCTTTTAGTTGAAAGCCTTGCAAATATTCACACCAGTCATAGATGCATTTTAGTATATAAAGCTGATCCTCTATGAATTCTTGTTGCCCAATTTTCTAGCCATAAGTCAAAAGCTATCTAAAAATTCATGATCTAGTCCTAGACGTATAACTAAACGACCCAATAATTATCAAATCTAGTCCTAATAATCACAGCTTGACTATTCACTATTCAAAGCTCGTCCAATTCACAAATACTTAGAGCAGCGAAGTATCCAATGGGCCACTGAACCAACAATATTCACAAATATCACTAAATCCCCCTAAATCTCCCAAATTTCACTTGTATCACTACTCTCCATTAATAGTCACTAATATTATTAAATCTATGTATTCACTAATATCAATAAGTCTCACTTTAGATAAATACTTCACTGCGCTCAGTATTTGCTCTCTTCTCCCCCATCATGTAATCATCTGGGTACTAGCAAATCTAAACACAATAAAATCACTTTGCACCCATAAGTCGTGTACCGACAGAAAACATACAAATCAATGCAAAATATGAGTTAGGTGACCCCAAATTTGATAACAACCACCAACATGATTTCAAAGTAAGTGGGGTAGTAAACCATCGCTATCCCAATATCAATGAATACTAACAGTTCTAGTTCTAGAAATATCAAGGCTTGTCTTTTTGGTATGTTTTTTTAGTATGATATCACGATATATCTTTATGGCCCTAGATTATTACCATTAGTATCTGAAACCATCAATTCTCCTAGAGATATGGAAATACCAATTGGTGATGATATTGCCTCTATATTAAACGCGATTGTGATGATAATGTTTCTAATTCCTCGTGTTTTATACAATTTTAGATCTCACTAACTTCAAGACATGGATGGGACACTTCTCAATACCGAGGACATATATACCGAGGTTTCTTCTGAGTTGTTGGCGAAGTTCGGTAAAGGACCTATGACTTGGGACGTCAAGATCAATTTACAGGGACGTCCAGGTCCCGAGGCCACTCAAATTATGATTGACCACTACCAGCTTCCACTCACTACCGAAGAATTTACACAATTAACCACGGAAATCCAAGCAGATAAATGGCAGAAGTCAAAATTCTTACCTGGAGCATTAGAACTTATTGAATATTTGAATACCAAGGAGATACCTATCGCTTTAGGTACGAGTTCTAATTCCATCAATTTTGAAAAGAAAACTAAACATTTGCAACATGGATTCAAGTACTTTGGCGAACATATCGTTACTGGAGATGATCCAAGAATTCCAAAAGGAAGAGGAAAACCTCATCCTGATATCTGGATCGTGTGTTTGGCCACTCTCAATAAGACTAGAAAACTTCAAGGACTTGAAGAGGTATTATTGGAAGAATGCTTGATTTTTGAGGATGGGATCCCTGGTGTGGTATCAGGTATCGCTGCAAACTCACATGTTATCTGGATTCCTGATGTTAATGCATTAGAAGTTTTGAATGGTAAAGAACATGAAATCATTGGATCCAATGGTGAGATTTTAGAGAGTTTGATTCATTTTGACAAGGAAAAGTATAATCTTTAGACAGAATAGTCTTTAAACGAAGAAAACACTAGAGTACTTGGGTGAATGTTTCAAGGATCGAACTCCACATTAGAATTAGAATTAGAACAGTTTCACTAGAATGAAATAGAATGAAATAGATCTGTTTTCTCTAGAATGAAATAGATATGTTTCCACTAAAATCAAAGAGACCTGTTTTTACTAGAACGAAATAGACCTGATTTCACTATCTCTGTTTGTCGATAATTTCAGAGTTTATCATTTCGTAACTCTATAGTTACTATATGAACTTTATGATGGAAGAGTCAGTACTGAGTATATTCGAGATTGTACATTGTAGTTTGTAGCAGCCTATCGAAATATAGGAACCAAGTCGAAGTGGCCACTAGAGTAATTTCGTTAGTCCTTGGTTGTTTTAAATCTGGGAAAAGTTCACTATCATATTGGATATGCACCCAGCTAAAGCTAAACAACCAGAGCTGGAACCTACTTTCTAATATTGAGAGTAGCGAAGTATTTGCCCAGTATTTGGTCAGTATTCAGTCAATATCTGCTCGGGTAGTCACTCATTATTTGCTCAGTATTAACTTAGTATTCAGTCAGTATTTACTCGGTATTCGCTTAGTATTTGCTCAGTATTTGCTCATTATTCACAAAGTATTCACTCAAAATTCAAAGTATTCACTCGGTATTCACAGTATTCACTCAGTATTCAAAGTATTCACTCAGTATTCACTCAGTATCCACTCAGCATTCACTAATCTATCTCTTTGATTCACTAAATCCAATATTTAATACTTCGCTGCGCTCAGTATTTAATTTCACTATCACGATATCTAGAGTCGCGACATTTTAAATCCTAGCAGCCACTCTTCAAGATCAAGACATGATCGGTACAGATTCATACCATATTAAAATAGAATTTCCTACCATCAACGATAAAACTGCTGAGCAAGACTACAGATATTCCAAACTTGAAATTACATCCATTGATCCAGACTCGAAAATGACAACTGGAGTAATCGAGCCTTTGAAAGCTCAACTGTTGGGACAAGGGATCATTCGTCTTTACAGAGAGTACGAAGATGCGGATGAAAATGACGTAGAAAGTAAGAACACACACCCTGGTTCGACTGGCGATACGATAAGTAGCGATACGATTAGTAGCGAAACTTCAAAGGATGGCGACGCTACAATGGTTGCCATCATAGCTCTCCCAACATACTTTACAGCTACAGATTTATTAGGATTTATTGGGGAATACTACATGAAACATATCTCACATATTCGAATCCTTAAGAGCGAGAAACCAAACCGATTCTTGGTGATGATCAAGTTCCGGGATATTGTCAAAGCAGCCGAGTTTCAATTCAAATTCAATGGCAAATCCTTCAATTCAATGGAACCGGAAAAATGCCACGTAATCCACGTCAAATCTGTTAGAATTGAGTATCCCGAACGACATTTACCAGAGGGACCAGACTCTTTGATCCCATTTTTATTAAGTGATCCATTTACAGAGAATAATACGGACCAAGATCCATTGAAATCGGATATACGAAAGTCCGAAAAATCGGAAGTATTGATGGAATTGCCGAGTTGTCCCGTGTGTCTTGAAAGAATGGATGCGGTCGTCACGGGTTTGTTGACTATTCCATGCCAACACACGTTTCATTGTCAATGTCTCTCCAAGTGGAAGGACGATACATGTCCAATCTGTAGGTATTCCAACAATTTCTCTAACCAGCAGGTAAGAAGATCTGTAAGAAGATTGCTGCAGTTTAGTTTACCAAGGAGATCAGTGGGAAGCGTATCAATCACTCCTCCTATACGATTACAAGAAGAATCCGATCGTTGTATGGAATGTTCTTCAGACAAAGAATTATGGATATGCCTAGTATGTGGAAACATAGGTTGTAGTAGGTATGCTCCAGAACAACATTCATTGAAACATTTTATAAATACTGGACATTGTTTTGCGATGGAATTGGATACTTCTAGAGTCTGGGATTATGCTGGTGATAATTATGTCCATAGATTAGTGACAAACGAATCTGATGGGAAGTTGGTGGAACTTCCAGATAAAAACGATTCGGATAAATCTTCAGAAAAGAAGTCGACTTTGGGACTGTTGGATGAGGTGGGATTTGACTATTCCGAATTACTTATTAGTCAATTAGACTCACAGAGAGAATATTATGAACTGTTGTTGCAAGAAAAAGAAGCACCAAAGTTTCGAAGAGGGTCCTCGCTACCAACTATCAATCAAAACGTCTTGACTGACTTGGAAATAAAGTTGGAAGATTTGTCAACCAAATTTAACGACATGTCTCATAATATAATACCGTCCTTAAAAGATAAAATAGCGTCAAAAGACGCAAAATTGCAAAAAATAAGCAAGGAACTTGATATTTCCAACTCCTTGAACGAAGCAATTTCGAAAAAGGTGGATTACTTGACTACTTCTAACAACGACCTCAAAGAAAAAATTAACACATTAAATCAAGAGAAAACAGGTTTGGAAGAGCAAGTTTCAGACTTGATGTTTTTTTTGGATAGTCAAGAAAAGTTTAAGGACGAACCACAGGATGTTCGCGACGGTACAGTGGTGATCTCTTCATCATCCAAGCAAAGACGTAGAAAGAAGTGAGATTCCTGAGGTCATACGTAAATTGATGCAATTTGCAGCAATTTCCTCATTTAAAATACAATGCTACACCCAATTTGAAGGAAATTAATGATCTCTGGAAGATCTGTATTTAATCTATAGAACGGTTAATTATAAAGTATTTGAACATTATGTCGACAATGAAAAGAAGAAAATCACTGGTTTCACTGGGATTGTCCAGTGGTAATCAGCTTCCATCGTTTTCTGAGCTCATACTGTCATTTTCTCCTTCAGCGAACCGTTCTAATTCCACAGGATCTCAGACTTCTTTGACATCGTTTGTTACTTCACTATTGGAGGCTACAACTACTTCAGACGAAGTTACTTCCACCAAAAATAGACTGCTTGATGAAATCAGTGATTATGGAGGGATTGATTTTCTGTACAATTTTCCACCAAGCGATAAGAAAGATACCGATTTTGGAGAACTTTTCCAACAGTTTGAATGCTTAGACAACTCATGGAATCAAATTCAAGAGTTTCATACCCAGTGTGACAGATCTGATATCAATACAATTCTTAGTAGGGCCACAACCTCTAATGGGATCCTTGAACCCATTTCAAAAGCTTTCTCAATTGACGATTTAAAGGCAACTATATCGCTGTTGAAAAGCTTTACTAGCGTAGCTGAACGTCTCGTGAACCATAAACTACAGAATTCGCCCATAAAACAGAGCCCCAAGAGAGTTAAGACGACGATGAAGAAAAAATATGATCTTATACATGGAGTAGAAGAGATTCTAAACCTTGAAATTAAGAATTCCAGCCTTGAGAATATCGGGCATGATCTAGAAATGTCCTTTGGAGGCCTAAACCATGAATTTTCAGTCTCAAACCCCAATATGGAGTGCCAACATTGTCTGTCTTCTATGACTCCAGAATGGAGACGAGGACCAAATGGAAGTCGTACACTCTGTAACGCATGTGGAATTTACTATTCAAAATTGGTGAAGAAATATGGAAGAAATAAGGCTTATACTGAAATGAAGGATAAACAGGAGTCTGGCGATGTCTTGGATAGGAAGTTGTAGCATCATATAGTTGCAAAAGATCCTGTTATTTGAGGGGTATGTGCGAATCCATCGGTACCCACACTACCAATTTTCAAAAACCTCTCTTCGCCCCTAATATCAGGACTCGATGAGTATAACGAAAAAATGAAAAAAATTCTAGCATATCTCACCAAACACTTCTTCAACTTGGTTCACTATCATACAAATAGATCTAGAAACGATGGGTGATTCACATTCGATAATAAGTAGTAGTGAAACTGCTTTCCCCAGAGGTGGATCTACTATTTTGACCCCATTGGAAGTCAAGGAGATTTCCAATGAGGCCACAAGTGATGTCTTGTTCGAAGTTGCCAACTCCAACAAAAGAACAATTTCATCCAAGGGCGAACAGCCTGCAAAGAAACAAAAGAAGAGCAAGAAGAAGACTGAAGAAGATCCAGAAGAAAAGACGGTTCAGATTGAAAACTTTAACTTCAAAAACTTGACTCCAGGATCCAGCATTTTGGGTCAAATCACAAGCATCGGAAAGATGGACTTGACCATATCTATTGGTGATAACTTGGTAGGGTACGTGCCTATTACATCTATCAGTGAAGAAATCACCAGCCAACTTGAAGAGTTGGAAGACGAAGATTCAGACATGGAAGACGAAGAAACTAAACCTAAAGTGTTGCCAAAGTTGAATGAGTTGTTCAAAATTGGCCAGTGGTTAAGAGCAAAAATCGTCAAGCCTGAAGATGAAAAGAAGAGAAGAATTCAGTTGACCATCGAGCCATCGTCTGTCAACGAAGGAATGGAAGAAGACGATTTGATTATGGGTAATATCGTTCAATGTTCTATCAAATCTCTTGAAGATCATGGGCTTATTTTAAACACCGGTTTGAAAGGTTTCTCCGGTTTCATCTCCAAAAAGGAGATCACGAACTCCAAAGATGTTGAAATTGACGACTTGAAGCCAGGCTCTGTTTTGTTGGCTACTGTGATTGCTAAACAAGGATCTAGAACCATAACATTGAGACCAGCCCAATCAAGTGCAAACTCCACGAAGGTCGCCATCACTCAAATTTCTTCTATTGACAGTATCCAACCTGGTATTTTGGTAGACGCTTTAGTCGCCAGTATCACCAAGTATGGGTTGACCATAAGAGTGTTTGGTTTGGTTGATGGTTCCATCAACTTGGCACACGTCCAAGGTTTTGACTTGAAAACTTTGGAACATAAGTATACCGTTGGTAACTCTTTCAAAGCAAGAGTTACTGGTGTTCTTTTACAGTCTGGTACAAAAAAGATCGTATTATCTGCAGCATCTCATATTCTTGGCTTCGATGCTGTACCAAACGACACCAATGCATTGGAAGCTTTTCCAAACGGTCACATTTTCGAAGATGCTGAAATCGTTGGTGCTGACAACAACTACTTGTATACCAAGTTTGGTACTAATATTTACGGACAAGTCCACAACTCTAGAATAGATCCAAACTTGGACTTACAGGTCCACTACCAAGTCGGTTCCAAGCACAAAGCAAGAGTTATTGGCTATAACCAAATGGATAACTTGTTAATTTTGACTTTCGAGCCATCAGTCATTGAATCCCAGTATTTGGGAATTTCAGAAGTTCCGAGCGGTAGTTCTGTTGGCGGTGCTGAAATCATTAAAGTTTTGCCTGATAACGGTGGTATAATAGTTAAGGTTCTCAACCAATTCGATGCCTTGGTCCCAGGCAACCACATGTCTGATATCAAGTTAGTATATCCAGAAAGAAAATTCAAGGTCGGAACCAAGGTCAAGGCTAGAGTCTTGAATAACTATGGAAACAAACTTTACATAACGTTGAAGAAATCATTGGTCAACATTGAGGATGAACAAGTATTGGCATCGTTTGAAAATGCGGTTGTCGGTCTTAAGACTCCTGCCACTGTTGAGAGATTTGTTCACAACGGTGCCATTGTATCTTTCTTTGGACCTTTGAGAGCATTTTTACCTAAGAACGAGATTTCGGAAACATTCGTGGCCGAAGCTAGTGACTACTTGAAGTTGGGACAAACCGTGAATGTAAAGATCTTGGAAGTTAAGCCAGAACAAAAGAGATTAATGGTGACTTTAAGACAGTCTGCAGAATTATCTGTAGCCCAACAAGAAACTATCACTGAATTGATACCAGGTAAGTCGGTCGTTCAAGCCAGCATTGTTGAAAAAGTCAAGGATTCAGTAGTTATTGAATTAGTTGGATCTGGTTTACGTGGTGTGATTTACAGTGGTCAATTAGGCGACGGAAACTATGAACAAAATCGTGTTCTTGCGAAGAAGTTACCTATTGGCGAAAAGATAGACGTTCTCGTTTTGGAAAAAGACAACCGTTCTAGAACTGTTATTGTAACTGCTAAGCAATCGTTGATTGATGCCTCTAAGCAAGACTTGGTACCTTCCTCGTTCAAGGATATTGCAGTGGACGACAAGATGCTTTATGGTTACATCAAGAGTGTCACCAACATGGGATTGTTTGTCTGTTTTGGTGGAAGATTGACCGGTTTAGTATTGGCCAAATATGCCTCTGAAACCGGTGAAGACTTGTCCAAAAAGTATTACAAATACCAATCTGTTGCATGTAGAGTCATTAGCATTGATGAAGACAACAAGAGATTCTTGTTAGACTTGAGTCAAGCTGATGATTCTTTAAACACCGAAGAAGTCATTAATCCCGTGGATGCCTCCAAGAAGACTTTTGGAAACTATATTCCTGGTGTTATCACCAAGGGTACTATCACCTCTACACAAGGAGCTCAATTGACTTTACAGTTGGCTGATAACTTACAAGGTAGAGTTGATGTTTCCCAATGTTTCAACTCATGGGACGAAATCAAGGACAAAAAGAATCCATTATCCAAGTTCACCATTGGAAGTTCCATTGATGTTAAGGTTATTGGATTCTACGATGCCAAAACTCACAAATTCTCCACCATTTCCCACCGTAAGTCCAACAAATCCACCATGTTGGAGTTGACTATTCTCAAAAAAGAATTGGCCGCTGCCAATGTGCCATTTAAAGCCACACAATTGCATGATATCTCCAAGGACTCAGAGTTGACCGTTTATATCAACAGTTACTCCAAGGGCTTTGTTTGGGTCTCTATTGCTCCAAACGTCCGTGGACGTATTTCTTCTTTGGAGTTGACTGACGATGTCGAATCTTATGTTGATCTTGAAAACAACATTCCTGTTGGAATGGCTCTTAAAGCAACTGTTAAGGATATCGACACCCAGCTTCATGCTGTTGTTCTTGGTGCTAGAAAACAAATAATTTCTTCAATCAAGGACGTGGAGATTGGACAAACCTACCCAGTCAGAATCTTGAAGGTCAGAGACACTTTTGTGTTGTGTGAATTCGGAAAAGAAGTGGTTGGATCTGCATACGTTACTGATGCTTTAAACGACTATTCTGAACAATTAGAAAGTGTCTACCATCAAAACGACTACGCTGTTGCTACGGTTCTTGATATTTCTGGTGACAAGATTGCTGTTTCATTACGTTCAGCTGATGCCAAAGACAAGGCTATCAATTCCGTTTCAGACTTGGAACGTGGAGATGTTGTCAAGGGTTTCGTCAAGAGTATCGCAAACAACGGGTTATACGTGGCATTAGGAAGATCTACCTATGCTTTAGTACGTGTTACTGACTTGTCAGATGCATACTTACAAGACTGGAAGAAATACTTTAAAGTCCACCAACTTGTGGTCGGAAAGATCTCTGCATGTAAGGAAGAAGGAAGAATCTTGATGACTTTGAAGGAAAGTGAAGTCAATGGAGATTTGAATGTCATGAAGAAGCTTGATGAGTTGGTTGTGGGCGAAATCTTTGAAGGTTCTGTTAAGCGTGTTACTGACTTTGGTGTGTTTATTAAGTTGGATGGTACCCTCAATGTCAGTGGTTTATGTCATCATTCCCAAATTTCTGACAATGCAGTACAAAATGTCACTTCATTATTTGGTGAAGGAGACAGAGTCAAGGTCAAGATTTTATCCATCGATACTACCAAGCAGCAATTATCATTAGGAATGAAGGCTTCATACTTTGAATCTGGAGTCGTATCCGAAGAAGAAGAAATGGAAGTCGATGAAGCCAATGCTGGTTCTGAAGCCGACTCCGAAGAATCTGATTCTGATGTCGATATGGCTGGTGACGAAAGTGACGACGAAGAAGAAAATGAAAGTGTAAGTGAAGGAGAAGTCAGTGAAAAGAGTTCTGGATTATCCACGAGATTCGACTGGACTGCTTCTATCTTGGACCAAGCCGAAGATGACGAATCGTCATCAGAAGACGAAGATTTTACCCGTAAAAAGAAGAAGCGTGTCCAAAAGGTTGAAGACAAGACTGGAGATATGAACACCAGAGCACCACAATCTGTTTCTGATTTCGAAAGACTCTTGATTGGTAACCCCAACCTGTCGATCATATGGATGAACTACATGTCTTTCCAATTGCAATTGAGTGAAGTTGAAAGAGCCCGTGAGATCGGAGAACGTGCCCTCAAGACCATTGCTTACCGTGAAGAACAAGAAAAGATGAACATTTGGATTGCCATGCTTAACTTGGAAAACACTTTTGGTAGCGAGGAATCGTTGGACGAGGTATTCAAGCGTGCTTGTCAATACATGGACTCCATGGTTATGCATCAAAAGTTGGTTGGAATATATACCATGTCCGAGAAACACGGACGTGCCGAATCTTTGTACCAACTGATGACCAAGAAGTTCGGACAACACGTCAGTGTGTGGGTCCAATACGGTGCCTACTTACTTGGCCGTAAACAACATGACGGTATGCACCAAGTGTTGGCTAAGGCCTTACAAATCTTGCCAAAGAGAGACCATGTTGAAGTGGTGAGAAAGTATGCACAATTGGAATTCAACAATGGAGATCCAGAACAAGCCCGTTCGTTGTTTGAAGGGTTAATTGCTGATGCTCCTAAACGTATTGATTTGTGGAACGTTTATATCGATCAAGAAATCAAGCTCGACAACAAAACAAAGGTGGAAGACTTATTTGGCCGTGCTTTGGCTAAGAAGTTATCTCGTAAACAAGCGAAATTCTTCTTTAGTAAGTGGTTAGCGTATGAAGAGGAGAAGGGTGACGAACAAATGGCTGCTCGTGTCAAGGCTAAAGCTGCGGAATATGTCCAGGGACTTTAGTCAGTTTAATTATTAGATTAGGTAATTAATTGTATATATTATTACATTTTAAGAAAGAAGCTAAGAGCGTAGTGATAGTTAGTAAGGAGCGTAGTGACGTAGTGACGATTCATAGATCTTCACCAGAGAGATCTTCACCAAAAGTTGAGACTTCTTCGCCAGAAGTAGAGGTATCTTCACTAAGGAGCGTAGAAGTCACCAAAATAAGGTCATCACTAAGTCTCTACGCCCCATAGTAACTCGCTAGTGAAATTAATGAGAGAGAAAGGTTGGGTTAACATTCTGACATCTCAAGTCAAAGAATTTCTAGCAGATTAAGATTCAATTGAAGGTTTTTGAGAAGATTACATAATCAATATAACATGTTGAATATTGTAGGTAACTTGTGGTTAAAATGGCTAGGAATTGGTGTACGTTCTATTGAGGACTATATCAGGTTAGTGTAGTCATCAGCTTAGCTAATAGAGGCAATTTTGCTCAATATTTCAGTAGCTGAATCTATTGATGTTAATGTACTGCATATAAAATATAAAACTCAAGAACCTTAACTATTAATATTTGCAGCCTAAAACTCTATGTATGGTCTTTAGCTAACTTTCATAATGGTTTATATAGGCTATCTAATAGCGATCATTTACTGCTTTAAATATTCTGTTTTCAGCTAAGATACGTTTTGGATTAGTTAGACTCACCTACGTTAACTATTCACTTCTCTCATAGTTCTCTCCACTGGCACTCAGTATTCTAATCAATGGTATGAATTACCACTATTACCACTCTTAGTACGCAAAGCTTAGCGGAGTCTTTAAGAATTCACAGCTACTCATTAAAAGAAGTGAAATTAGTGGGAAATTACAGAATTTAGCCAACGAAAACGAGATTATAGAGCATTTAAAGAAAAGAATTTAGTGAAATTAGTGAGAAGTAAAACAATTTACTAAGGGTTAACGAGAAAATACAGATTATTGCTGCGACCATTACTGACAATTCGAAAACATTCTCACTAGAATGTCCCTAATTTCACTTAACTTGATGAACTGAATTTACATAGATAATATCAAATCTTCTGATATTATTATACAGACAACTAACTAATTACTCACTTCCCTTCTCCTCTCTTATATAATACCGTCACTTCATTAATATATCAAAATTCATAGATTGCTGAAATTACGTCACCTTCAGTTCGCTAACTAAAAATTCTCGCTAACTAAAACCTGCTAATGATCATAACCAGTTCCTTGCAGAATTTCCCATTTCCTAAGGAGAGATCACAATCGGATTTTCACCCCACGAAATTACATCCATACCGCAATAATATATCTCATAACTGTCTGACACCTCCCCTCCAAAAGCGAGGGGTCAGGGGGGTTCGAAACGCAGCTGATTGGGAATATTAACCTACTACAAAACGGTGGTTTTGGTATCTATACTCTATTTTGTCCAGAAACTGTGAACAGTGTTTGTGGAGGACGTGGGGCCATCTGACCCTATCTTGGCCAGCCCCAACCATTTCCACTTGTTTGCACTTTGAATTCTGCACATTAGATTAATGCATTTTATATTTTACAGTTTTCATGTGGTTTTAATCCACTAAAAATCTTCACATGCGTTTGAGAAGAGAAAAGGAATAAATTTTTGACCACAGCCAAAATTTGTTGATACAACTTTCTTCCTGGTCCCATTCTTGTTCACGATGGATTATCATGAAACAAAACGTTCTAGATCGAGCTCCTTAGGGAGTCCTCCTCCTTATATGAGAGAAGGGGAGGGTAATTTCGGCGGTATCAAAAATGGAATTGTTAGCGAACCTATCAATTTAACCAGCGCAGGCGCTGAACATGTTCCTACTGCTCATGACGACCTTTTTTCAGCAGCTGAAGCTCTAACCCAATTGAATCATAGTGCCACTCCTCCTCCAGTTATGTCATCGTCTTCGTCGCCTCTTTCTGACCATAAACAAGTTGAGGTCGCCCCACGCAAGAACCATAAACATCCACTTGTCCATCGCGTATCACAAGTTTCGAAACATCCTATAGTTACCAACGCGGTTAAGTACTATGAAAGCTCGAAACGTAATTATGCTCCTTTCAACTATGCTGCTGAGATTGTTGAAAAAGCAGCGATTCCAGTAGTTAATAAGATCGAAGTCAATTTGAACAGCCGACATCAAGCTAGAAATTTGAAGAAGGAAGCGGCGGCCGCTGCTGCTACCAAAGCAGGGACTGATACTGATCCTTCTCGTAAGAAGAAGAGAAAGCTTCATGATGATGATCATGTTTCGATTGAAACGAAAAAGAGGCTCCAGTTTTGTCTCCATGTTCTTCGTCTAGCCAATGACCATATCAATAACAGAGTCAGCTACCTTCAACAAAAAGTGGCTGTCCGAGAACGTACCATTAAAGAAGAGAGAGATTTAAAAGAAAAAGATCTTCAAGAAGAACGAGACCTTAAAGAAAAGGACACTAAAGAAAAGGATATTAATGATACCAATGATCTCAAGTCACAAATTCCTCCAGAAGCCCAAGAGACAAAAATAGAAATCGTGAGTACTGTCAAGAAAATCATACATCTCATTTCCAACTTTAAACCATCATCTCTTTCCACCAACAACTGTCCTATTTCCAAAATGTCAACTAATGAGGATTTAGCTGCTCGTGCAAACAACAACGAATTAAAATCCACCATTCGTGATATAATATTGACCCTTCCATCCACCATACAACAGAGTGCTATCACCAGTACTACCTCTGCTCTGCAAGCAAATGATAAGATATTTGTGTTTGCGAAAGAATCATTGGAAATGATTTCGAAGCTCACAAATGTATTTAATAATCAATTAATAATGGCAGAAGAATGGGTTGGGGGTGAAAACGGAGATGATGAAATGGGTGAAGAAGAAGCCAGTGAAGCTGATGAGTCAAAAAGACCAGTGCCCACCCATTCCGATTCCAACGAATCCTTTGTCAGCACCACCGAAGAAGTATATGACAAGAAAGTATCTCCCTCTGATACTAAGAGGCTAAAGATCGGTCCTACATAATATATAGAACATCTGAATAAATGTGGTTATACGAATGATTATACGGACAATCGAATTATATGGACACCGTAGCACCACCAACATAATTACCATAAAATTCTAGAGTCATTGATGTAAATTTTGGTTATATAATTTCGAAATGATATAAATTGTTATAAAATGGGTGCAAAAAATGAGATTATTATGAGAAAAACATGAAGTCAATTTATTAAGATCAGTACGAAAATGGTAAAAGGGCCATTTAAAAGGAGAAATGGAAACATTCTTGAGAGTCTTGGATCTAGAATATGAGAGTCAGCAAGTTTTCAGAAACTATAGAACTAATCCTTCTCTTAAAATACTCAATTAGATGCAGAAAGCTAGCCAGTTCTAGGTATTGACTTTCAGTCTCGTAGTGAAGGAAAAGGATAGAGAAGAATTCAACCGTCACTGCTTCATAGGATAGTCAGGGAAAGTGGATATCATTGTCATTAACCCTGACCGTCTTCAGTTAAGTTTCTACAACTTGTTGGAATCTCATCACGTGAGTTTTGTTCCAGTTCTGATTAAAACATTACACTTTGTCTCGTATTAAGTCGTTGTAAAAGTTGCACACTTGATCGATGTAGTCCGAGCAACTGTAGTCCAAGAAACCCCGTGCTGCTTGGAATAGTAATAATGACTCTTCTATGGGGTTGAAGGGTGAGATCATCGCATAGTAATTACAAATTAGTGTAGCACGAAACTCATTTATTTAGTGAAACATAGTAATTAATTTGTCTACTAATTTTGAGTATGGTTATAGCAGCTTTAATATATCACAACGCCTACTCTTCTACCAATAACAGGTCTAACTTTCACCTAAATCAATTTAACTAAACCAAACAATGATAGCCCAGGGTCACCTCGGTTTGTGTAATTTAATGGGGAACAGAATGAAACAACCAAAATTACTACAGAAAGTAGCCAGATTTAACCTAGTTACAGATGGACACTTTTCATATCAATACACGAGCTAACAGTCATAGTTAATCTAGAGTAGACTACCTCACGGCTGTTAGTCTGCCTATATCTAATCGCACACACGAAATCACAGGCAGAACAACGTCAAATTGAGGTCACGGGACCATTTCAGAGCACCACTAATTCTCAAACAGGTAGTGTTCGTATCCCTTATCATATGTTAATTAAGCCTAGAGGGGAAAGTAGTGTAAGTCCAAATTAGTAGTAGAAGTAGTAGTAAAAGGAGTAGTAAAAGGAGTAGTAACTAACAAACATTATCTATTAACTGTTTCTCACAACTACTACGGACTAAAACTAATTCTTCTAACTAAACTATTGACAACTAATATTTGTATTATAGAAATAGGAATGGATAGTGAGAAATTAAGTGGGCGCGAGGAATTATGGCAGTAACTAGCGTATCTATCCGAACAATATGACTAGTTTTATTCCACTAGTCATGATTCTTGTGACAGACTTACCATTGCGGTGTTGATCATTTACTCACAATTCTTACATCCCAATTGGGAATTTTTTCAAATATCCTAATTAGGAAATGTAATTGAAATTTCTCAAGTTGGGTGCAAATCTCCTAGCAGGTATAGGGAACCCTAGAAGACGACCTACTCTAAACAGTAATTTGAGTCAGAATTTTCTGTAGGAGGAAATTCCAGACATGTTGGGAAATCTGGTAGGCATATATAAACAAACTAATCTGTCGCCAGTTCTAGGGATTCGTGAGCACCAAATTTCTCGTTAATTATTGATCACCATATTTCTATTCCTGATCCTAGTTAAAAAGTCACACTATGAATTCCTTGGAATTAGAAGCTTCCGAGCTTTCTCAACTCAAATTGTCCTGGTCTCAGTTGCAAGCCAACAACAAGTACCAAAAGGATGAGTTTGTGTCTCGCGTATATTCAAACTTGATTGCAGCCAATCCCAACTTGAAAACGGTTTTTGCCGAAGAAGATACTATTAGAGAACATTCGATGCTTTTCGACGATATCTTGAGATTTGTTCTTAGTTATGTTGATGACAACGAAATGTTAAATGAGTTTATGTACCAGTTTATCCAAGAAAACGAACTGTTTGCTAATGTTGCCGTCGAGTACTTGGAACCAATGGGAGGTGCTTTGATCCAGACCTTCAAGCAATGGCTTGGAAACGGTAAATTCGACTCCGAAATTGAAATTATATGGATTAAGGTGTACGTTTTCATTGCAAACTCTATCTTATCTGTCGACGATCTGGCTTCGGAAGTGAGTTCCACTTTTAGCAACAAGGAACTGAGCAACTCCGAAGAAGAAGATGTTGCTCCATTAAATATTTTCAAACCTGAACCTGTTGCAGAACCGGTAGCGGAACAAGTTGAAGTTGCCCAACCTAAGCAGAGTATTTTGGACAGATCTAACACTATTCAATTCCACTTGAACAGTAACGAGAAATATAGAGGATTTAGAAGAAGTGTACAGAGCACTCCTGCTGCTGAGCCTATTTCCGTAAAGATCCCTACCACAAATACTTTCCAAAAAATACTGACTTCGTCGAATATTTCTCCTACTTTGGCATCTATTTTGGCAGCTGCTAATTCTCCAATCGTCTCACAACCAGCTGCCCCATTTGATCCTAGGATAGCAAAAAGAGGCAGTCGCAATTCTTCTTTGTCTTCTTCTTCTTCATTTAACGGTGATTCTCCTGTGAGATCTCTGAGAAGATCTGCAGCTCCTTCAATTGATTTGAGCGAGCTCGAAGAACCAAAGATTACCCCACGCTCTTCCAGAAGAAACTCTGTATACACCATGTCGTCTTCTATCGAAGTTATTGAAGAACCAAAAATCGAAGTGCCGATAATCGAACAACCTTCGTTACTCAAAAAATTACAACTCAGACAACCACAGGTGATACAAGACTCTTCTGACGAGGAGGATGAGGAAGAAGCACTGGTGGAAACGTCGAAGTTTGATCCTAGAAGAAGATCACACAAGAGAGCCAACTCTGTCTGTATATCTCCGGAATTTTCTGAAATAGATGAACAAGAAGATGGTAATCATTTATCTAGAGGCAAGACGAGTACATTCGTGGAAGGGTTTGAAGAAGAAGAAGAAGTAAAGCCTTTACCAGCAGTCCCAGTCGTACCCGCAGGAAGATTTGATTACAACAGTTTTGGTCTCAAGGGTTTAGATCCAATTGTCGAGCAAGACTTTGACGATACCACGTCTTCCAAATATGAAAGCGAAGATGACTCCAATTCGTCTCATTATGCTGCTGATGCTAGTGTCACTGACAGATCCAGTACTGACGACAACTCGTCCAGTGCATCTACGTTGTCTTTACACCATAGCGATGACAGATCCTTCAGCTCTGGCAATGAAAGCAACTCACCAATCATTGGTAAGTTAATAAACGGCCATACTATGAGACAGCCATCTCAATCTAGTGATATCAGCTACATGCAACCATTGGACAGAAGAGCATCTGTGGACAGAATCAGTTCAATCTCCAAGAACTACAACCATTCCGCAAGCTCATTATTGTTGAGCCCCAAGGTTTCCGAGGGCCCACAACTCAGGGCATCGATGGGTTTCATGAGATCTTCCTTTGTATTGAAGCAGGAAATGGAAGTTTTGGGCTTCAACCTTCCAGAAAATGTCTTTGAAAAACCTCCAACCTTGCCTGTAGCTAAAAGTTCGATTGATTTGACCTCAAGTGCATACCACAAGCAAAAGACCGCCTCTAGTTTCTCGGTAAACAGTGCAGTTGACTCTGTATCTAGCGACAACAATTGCTTTGACTTGGTTAATGCATTTGTCCCAGAATCATCGTCTTCAGACACCTTGAGCCAAGCGCTCGTAAGAGCTCAAACCAAGAGAAAGATTTTGGGAAGTCACATTCGTTCTACCAGCAACATGAGCACCAACCATGTCAATGCTTCGTTGAAGTATAGGGAAAAGGAGGTTGAAACTTCAAGCAAAAGAGGACTCAGACAAAGACTTTCTTCAATGTTTTCATCCAAACGCTCATCGGCTTCTTCTGCATCTTCTGGTATCATGTCTAGAAAAAGCTCCATGAGTTCCTTCCAGCGTGACGGAAACGCTTCCGTTTCAGACTTGATTTCCATCAATAGTGTTTCATCGCAAAACACCAGCTGTTCTGGCTTTTCATTCATGAACCGCTCTCAAACCACGAGAAACTCGGTTAGTGGAAGAAGAGGTCCAACTAAAAAAGGTGGAAAGTATCAAGTAGTCGCAGTTCCTTACGATGTGTTTTCTAAAGCATGAGACTTCAACTATTTATTATACTGGTATTTCATTTCTTCATCTCTACTTTTTACATTGGTGGATCATTAACTTCTTTCCCATTGGGTTTAAATATAAATGATGTGAGGTGACTATGGGTTAAGAAAAAGTTAATTGTTCTTTCTCAATATGGTTTGCAACAATGATTGTTGAGTACTCAACATCGAACAATATGTTGCCAACTTTCATTGACGAATTTGAACCTTCTTCACCTCACCTCCATTTAAGATACCCCATACACTTTATGCATTTCTACGTAATACCTTTTCTTTCGTCAACAATACCCTGTATAGTATGTGAATAAACAGTTAAATACTTAATGTCAGCTAAAAGAACATAAATTAGTATGGGGCCTACACGGGAGTTAAAAGTTCAGTTAACGAGAAATTCCCATCAGGAGCTCAATTGAACTCCAGAGGTCTTCACTGAGCAGCGAAGATTTGTTTAGTATCATGAAAGATCTATTTTGTTAATCAGTTGGCCCTAACCTTTCGAGTTAATTAATTGTTTCCTTATCGAGTACCCAACACTAGGTGAATTTTGTACTCGAAAGTACTTAAATTCCTAAATAGGAGAAGTTATGAGGTACATAAAAATAATTCAACAATACTAATAAAATATATCGGGGTTATTGAGAGTGCCTTCAATACCGTCGCACTTGGAAAACTATCGAAACAATTAAAAACGTACAATATAAGCGGGCAAAATGTCGAGAAGGAGTTTATGCACCAGAAGTTGCTGATAATGATCAATATCACATACATCGTAGTTTGAGTAACGAACGGCGAGAAAGATATGCGCCGCTTCACTAATTTACATTCCCGCATGTTTGTGTTACTTTACACCATGCAACCGGTTTATTTTCTAAGCAATGACGTTCCTCCGCAAAAAATACCAGTGCAGTTTTGTATTTGTGTCAGAACTAGAAAGGAGAAACTTGATCGAAGATGCATCAAATCTACACGAATTCTCAGTTGATTCAATTCCTAACCAATTGTGTGCAGTAAAAATTGGCTGCATCAATCGTCTCACCACAAAATTAGGTTTCTATTAGCGTTTTGGGGTTTTGTAGCCCACATCGAAGCTTTGGCATAATTCGCAAAAAGGGCCGTGGGTGCATTGTTTGTAGGGGTAACGATGAAATTTTAGCAATGCAATTTTAATCGTAACATCTCTTCTCTAAACATGTCGATCAACGAAACCGACTATGATTGTCCGCCGGAGTTTGTTTTCTCACAGGTGGAAATCAGATGCGTCAAACAGATATGGACTGAACTAAATATTATTTGGGTCTCGGAGAGGAGAAGTTTACTAAGAGGTAGGGAAAAGCCAGACAAGGGAGGTGCTAAGTCGTCGAGGTCAGAATTAGGAATAAATGAACCCGATACTATCATAAAAAGAGTATCAGACACAGGAACTACCTTACGAAGGGACTATATATCAGGAAAAATAGCAGACTCAGGTCCTAAGCTAGGTCCAGGACAAGCCAGATCTACTTCAGTATATATATCCGATCCAGGACAAGCCAGGTCAACATCAGCACCAAGACCTGATCCAGGACAAGCCAGACTAGGCTTTACTTCAGCACCTACAACCAATCCAGGTTCAAACCTTTCATTCATACCTAGATCAATACCCGAATCTTCAAAACCAGAGGATGTCACTTCTACTCTCCCGAGTTTACAATACAACTTATCGAATTTAGAAGAATTCAAACATCAACTTTGTTGCAAGCTTCTTCAAATAGACTCCACTACATCCAACTACTCCAACCACGCATTTATCAACCAAAGCCAATACCTGCTGATCAACACCAACTACCAAGTTATTCATTTGTTGCAGCTCATCACTATCATGATCAACTATGTTGAGTACAACAGGCCTCTACCAACCAACTATCTTAAACAAATCTCCAAGGTCAACCATCGGATATATAACTTAGACTCCACCAAACTTCTGGTGTTTGGGGAAGCCCTTGTCGTTACTATCATAAACTATTTGAACAAAACTTCGTTCAATATCTTATTTACCAAGGGACTTCAGTTTGAATATCAAATTGCCTTCAACACGTTCATCTCCAAATTGTTCAACCTCTTGGTATATTATGGAGAAGAAGCAAAATTGGACATTCCAGTTCACGTGAGAACCAGCAGACCAGATATCCCGGTGCCTCCAGTGCCATCTAGTCGACCAAGTATAAGTCAGTCGTCCACAAAATCTTCCACTAAATCGTCAAGATTGTCGTTATATGTTGGTATGGATGACGAAATCTCAGTACCGATCGATCACGAGGAGATGAAAACGAAGAGAAACGCAGTTTTTGGAAAGGTACTATCTAAATTTGAGGATGAAGACGACGACGACGATTCATACGACTTATTGTACTCGTTTGGTGATGAAGAAATAACTACAAAGAAGAGTAAACGGTCCAGCCGGTTCAAGATATCGTCCCACTCAATACGACCTACCGATTCAAGCCGAAGAAGAGTGTCTACAGATATACCCAGGAATCGCGATAATTGTGCTATTATGTAAGGGCATTATATTACACGTAATGAGTGAGTAAAGTTACTTGTGTGAGATATTGGCGATGATGAGACGGTGCGAGATTGGCGAGGACAAGTAAACGGGAGCCTGTGCTGCTTCGTAACTTCTACTTGGTGACTTCCATCGCATTTAGCGAGGTCCTAGTGAGGTTCTAGTGAGGTTCTTGTGAGGTTCTAGTGAGGTTCTAGTGAGGTTCTAGGAAAGACTCTTTCGACTTTTAATCCCTGTGACGTCTCTAGTTCTTATGGACTATCCAGAGTTAGCGGTTCAATCACAGCTTCAAATACAGGGACTACAGTATCTATCGCCTCAATTCGAGTAAACAATAATTCTCAATATCACTATCACAAGGGTGGACTATTGTATTATAATATTGAAGAGAGTAAGCAATTGTACTTGCCGAGCACCAATGGAGAATAGTATCATGGTACTTTTAGACTTTGGCCAAGACTTAGACCAACAACTATATATAGAGAAGTTGATCTAATAAGAACAAGAATCAAAATGATAGAAAAAATGGATATTAGAACATGATGTAGTCTAAAAAGATGAAAAGAATGAAATTGATACAACAATGATATCAGATGGCAAAGAACATGAATTCCAATACCGCCAATTTATAGACTAGAATTTTCTATTCAAATTCTACTCAATGATCACTTACATTGTCCGTAGAGAGTAGTTGGATCATTCAGAAGCTTTGCGAATTCAGGTTGGATGGTGGCAGAATCAATACCGAATTGATGCAAAACTACTCTGACTTGACTGACCACTTCCAAAAAGACAGATTTGTTGATAGTGTCGTCACTCTCTGCGGAGTCGACGATTTCTAAATGTAACGATGCAATCAAAATATCTTCATTCAAGTTCCAGACGTGGAAATCGTGAATAGACTTGACCAAAGGTAACTCAAGAACCCTTTCGATGATGGCACTGGTACTAATTGAAGGTGGGGTGGCTTGGAGTAAGATCTTGGACGATTTACGACACAATGGCAAAGCAGAAGAAAAGATGATGACTGTGATAACCAACGAGGTGACTGGATCAGCGAGGAATCTCCACGTGTAGTCAGTTTTCCAAATGAAAAGCGCAGTGATGATGACACCAACGTTACCCAAGGCATCACCCATCACATGCAAGAAAACACCTTCCATATTCATTGATTTTCTCTTCTTTTGAGGAGCAGCATGTTCATGGTTGTGAGGATGTTGAACCAATGGAGTAGATTCGTTGTATCTGGAAACGACGTTGTCTGGAAGATAGTCGGAAACGTCTGAGTCAGAGTGATTGTTATTGGTGTAGAGAGGAGAATCGACTTCTGCTTCTTCATCTTGCGAGTGAGAGTGTCCGTGTCCACTTCCACCACCATGACTGTGTCCATGTTCATGGAACAACACCAAACCGACACCATTGGAAATCAAACCAGCAATTCCAACCACCAAAATCAACTTTGGGTTGGAGACTTCGGCGGGCTCGAAAAACCTCTGGATAGCTTCAATGATTATAGTGAAACAAAGCGCAAGAAGAAAAACAGCATTAACCAAGGCACCCAAGATTTCAGCTCTTTGCCACCCGTAGGTGTATTTGCCGTCGGCTGGTTTGGTGTTTTTGACTCTGACGGCCCACAACGCAATAATCAACGAGATGATATCGTTCAACATATGGAACGAGTCGGCAATTAACGCCAACGAATGGACACTATAACCAACAATGGCTTCCAACAAGAAGAACACCGTATCAAGGGCAAGTAACGCCCCGATCCTTATTTCTTTGTTATTCATGGTCAATTTTCTGGATTATAGATAAATGGTCCAAGAAGATATTCAAATCAAATATACAATGATGATCAGGTCTCTTTCTAATTGTTTACTCGGAAAACCTTGATTAATATATAGAGTGAACAAATATTTGATTGTGAGATATTTGTTTGCGCAATTAAAAATTTGAAGGGCACGATGAGGTTGAAATAAACGGACATCAGGGCTACAAGCGACAAGATAATTAGACGGGCCAACGACTTGACGTATTGGGGTTATTGGGAAGATTAACGATATTGGAAAATTCAGGAGGATATGGAGGACATGGATGATATTGAGGTATTGAGGACATTGTCGTTTTGACGTTTTGACGACATTGAGGACTTTGATGGAAATTGATGGTTGATGGAGATTGTCGGTTTTTGGACATTGACGTTTCGTATATTGTATTATTCCCAATCCTAAACTTTCTACTTGAAAATCAACATTATATAGCGAAACTGTACTACAATTGGAACGGGTTTGGGTCAGAGTTGTTGAAATCGTGACGAAATTGCTCAAATATGAGTCTACTTACAAGACACCAATCCCATGAAACTCCGAATCCTTTCCCGATTACTACAACTATCTTATCCACTCTTTAGTGAAACGTTATGTCTGTCCGTCTTATCAATATGTGAAAAGCTGTCAAAAATATGCAGGAAAATGTGACTCAAGTTTTGATTGACACAAAATCGTGAATAATTTGTGAATAACAAAATTTTGGATGAGGAAGATGAATTTGATCAATTTAAGATCACAAATGGTACCCAAATTATGATATAGATCTCTCTGTAAATATGGAATCTATATAAATGGAATCTATATAAATATGACTTCTATTTATAGACAGTTTCGGAAATATTAGGACTCCAATAAATTGCAATATAAATTGAATTTTTCGATCGGAAATTAAGATTTTTCACCCAAAGAATTTGAAATATACCAACAATCTCGTTGCAATTTGCTTCATATTAATTCCTCGAAGAGAAATATTGTAGTATCGTAATATTACGATATTCTCTGTACTGCATCTTAGAAAATTTATCGTTTTCAAACAATTTCATCGCAATTACATCACAATTCCATAACTCTATTGTTATGGAAGATGCATGTTTGAGACTAGCTTATGCAGGGAAAACGCCAGATCTCTTGTGAGATACGAAGCCCATTCAGGTTCTATCGAGGGGCTCTACACATTATTCGATAAGAGGTGAAATCTGATAAGTAAGAGGTGAATTCTGATAAGTCCGAAGGAGTACATTAATA
>Ga0065707_10081878_pt1 | contig 31851 bp, 28 predicted proteins | sample SwiRhicommuniRL3_FD_59094 | JGI IMG/M metagenome (GOLD analysis project Ga0065707, IMG submission 59094) | Switchgrass rhizosphere bacterial communities from Rose Lake, Michigan, USA - RL3 v2 (version 2) | ecosystem: Host-associated > Plants > Roots > Rhizosphere > Soil | place: East Lansing...
GGTCCAGCCGATCGCGCACATCTCGTCATCGGAGAGGCGGCCGCCGTCCCCGGCATGATAGCCGATCGCCAGCGGCTGGATGCGCTGGGCATGCGTCGCGGCCTCGAACAGGCTCGAACGGAAGGGCAGGATCGTCAGCCCGTCCGAAGTGGTGCCTTCCGCGAACAGGACGAGGCTGCGCCCGGATCGCAATTTTTGACCGATCAGATCGGCCTGATGGTGAACCCGATGTCGCTCCTCGCGGGCTACGAACAACGTCCCGCTCCGCCGCGACAGCGGCCCGATCAGCGGCCAGGATTTCACATCGGACTTGGCGATGAAATCGGTGTCGAGCGCGCCGCCCAGCACTGGAATGTCCATCCAGCTGATATGATTGGATATGTAGAGCGTGCCCGGCCCTTCGGGTTCTTTGCCGGTAAGCGCGACATCCCGAACCAGATTCCGGGCGACCCGTTGCATGAACCGGCGCTCGTAACGGGCGGCAGCGAGGGATCCTCGCGGCACGCCTAGCCAGCCCGGCACCAGCAAGAGGCCATGCGCCAATCCCGCCACGGCTGTCAGCGCGCCGAACCGGCGAGAGGAGGTCATGCAGGACCGTGCAGCCGGCGCTCAGCATCCTGCATATAATCGCGCGTGATCGGCAGGGTCCGGCGATCGCGGATATACTGGATCTGATAGTTGCACAGATTGCCGTGGACGAAGGCGGCGCGCGCGCCGGCCAGATAGAAGGTCCACAGCCGGTAGAAACGCTCGTCATAGAGCGCGACCAATGCGTCGCGCGCCGCCACCGTGCGATCGTACCAGAGATCGAGCGTGTGCGCGTAATGCAGCCGCAGCGTTTCCACATCGGACGCGATCAGCCGCGATTTCTCGCCGGCGGCGATGACCTCCGAGAGCGCGGGATTATAGCCGCCGGGGAAGATATATTTGAGGGTGAAGGCGTCGGTCTTGCCAGGCTCCCCCATGCGGCCGATCGTGTGCAGCAGCATCACCCCGTCCATCGTCAGCAGCTCGCGGCACTTGCCGAAGAAGGCGTCGTAATGCGGCGTGCCGACATGCTCGAACATGCCGACCGAGACGATTCGATCGAACGTGCCCGTGGCGTTGCGATAATCGATAAGCTCGAACTTCACCCGATCCGCGACGCCGGCTTCCTCTGCGCGGCGGCGGGCGACCTTGAGCTGTTCTTCCGACAGGGTGATGCCGAGCACGTCGACGTCCGCCACGCGGTTCAGGTACAGCGCCATCCCGCCCCAGCCGCAGCCGATATCGAGTACGCGCAGGCCCGGCCTCAGATGGAGCTTGGCGGCGATATGGGCCTTCTTGTCGAGCTGCGCCTGCTCGAGGCTGTTGGCCGGATCGGTGAAATAGGCGCAGCTATATTGGCGGTCGGCATCGAGGAAGAGATCGTAGAGCCGATCATTCAGATCATAATGATGCGCGACGTTTCTTTTCGACTGCCTTTCGAAATTGCGCTTGGTCATGCGCGATTTGGTGAGGTTCTTGAGGTGGTTGACCAGCGTCCCGCGCAGATGCGACCCCTTGCCGTCCTCGAATCGGCCATTGGCGCGGACGAGATCGAGCAGATCGCGGATGTCGCCCTGCTCGATCACCAGCCGTTCGTCGAGGAACGCCTCGGCCGCGTGAAGATGCGGATGGCTCGCGAGGAAGTTAGGCGCGCCCTTGTCGGTAAAACGGATCGCCACAGGCTTCAGCGTGGGGTCGGGCGTCCCGTAGGTGCGCGTTTCGCCATTGGCGAAAGTGATTGTCAGCGGGCCACGCTTGAACAGGCGACTGATAAACTTGTTGAACAGCCACATTGACGGCGACCCTCGACCCTCGGTCAAACTAGCCTAGAGCAGCCTGCTTCTCCTCGGCAAGCCGATCGAGCTCGGCGCGGCTCTTCTTCTCCGATGCCGATTTGAGCTGCCCGCACGCCGCCATGATGTCGCGGCCGCGCGGTGTCCGCACCGGCGCCGAGATACCCGCCTTGAAGATGATGTCGGAGAAGCTGGCGATACGATCGGGGTCCGAGCATTCGTAGATCGCGCCCGGCCAGGGATTGAACGGGATGAGATTGACCTTGGCGGGAAGCTTGTACTTGCGCAGCAGGCGGACGAGCTCGCGCGCATCGTCATCGCTGTCGTTCTTGTCCTTGAGCATGACATATTCGAAGGTGATCCGCCGGGCATTATTGGCGCCGGGATAGGCCGCGCAGGCGGCAAGCAGTTCCTCGATCCCGAACTTGCGGTTGAGCGGAACGATCTCGTCCCGGACTTCCTTGGTCACCGCGTGCAGCGAGACCGCCAGATTGACTCCGATCTCCTCGCCAGCGCGCGCCATCATCGGCACGACGCCCGAGGTGCTGAGCGTGATGCGGCGCTTGCTGAGCGCGAGGCCGTCGCCATCCATCACCAGCTTGAGCGCATCACGGACGTTCTCGAAATTGTAGAGCGGCTCGCCCATGCCCATCATGACGATGTTGGTGAGCAGGCGTCCTTCGGGCTGGGAGGGCCATTCGCCAAGTGCATCGCGCGCCAGCATCACCTGAGAGACGATCTCGCCGGCAGTGAGATTGCGCACCAGCCGCATCGTGCCGGTATGGCAGAAGCGGCAGTTGAGCGTGCAGCCGACCTGGCTTGAGACGCACAGCGTCCCCCGATCGGCGTCGGGGATGAACACCATCTCATAATCCTGGCCGTCGTCCGACCGGAGCAGCCATTTGCGGGTGCCGTCGATCGAAACCTGCGCCTCGACCACTTCCGGCCGGCCAATGACGAAATGCTCGGCGAGCCAGGGATGCATCGCCTTGGCGATATCGGTCATCGCCGAGAAATCGGTCTGCCCGCGATTATAGATCCAGTGCCAGAGCTGCTTGGCGCGCAGTTTGGCCTGCTTCGGCTCCATGCCGGCGACTTCGAGCGCGGCGCGGATCTCCCCCTTCGGCAGCCCGATCAGATCAACGCGGCCATCCGCCCGCGCGACCGCCGCGCGCGGCACCGGCACGGGATCGATATGGCCGGGAATCGGCATGGCGACGGCTTGCGTGAGGGTCATGGTGCGCGCGATGTAGTGGATCGCGCCGGAATTCGCCAGCTTTGCCGGAAATTCGAGCTGTTTGCGGATGAAAGGTTAGTCAAAGGTTAGGGGGTCGCGCATTTACTCGAAACGGGTTTCATGGGGAAAGCGAGGAGCGCATGAGCTGCGGAATCCAACATTTCAAAGAGCAACCAGACTGTAGGGAAATGCATGCATGTAGGAAAATGCTTTGGTGAGAGCGGCAGCTTTCGACGACTTTTTCGTCATTCCCGCGAAGGCGGGAATCCACCGGGCGGCAAGAGCCGAACCTGCGGGATATGGGGCAAAGTGGATCCCCGCCTTCGCGGGGATGACGATAATGATAATGGCTGAAACCCACCCGATAGCCGTCATGCCAGCGTAGGCTGGCATCCATGGCTCCTGCATCCATGACACCGCTGGTAATGACAGACATGGACCCCAGCCTTCGTTCCTTTGGAACGAAGTTTATCCTGAGCGGCCGCCGCAGGCGGCAGCCGAAGGGCTGGGGTGACGATTGGGATCAGCAGCCGCGTCGGCGGTTGCCGGCCCGGTTTTCCTTCTTGTCGATATGCTTGCCGAGCAGCGCACCACCAACCGCGCCGCCGATCACGGCCACCGGGCCGCCGATGATGGCGCCGCCCGCCACGGCGCCGCCGACGCCGCCGACGACAGCGCCGGTCGTGCCCCTGGTGCGTTTGCAGCGGTAGGAATGATGGGCATATCTCTTGCCGTGATAGCTCGTCGCTGCTCCGGCGGGGCCGGCGATCGGGGTGGCGAGCATCGCGGTCACCACCGCCAGTGACATGGTTCTTTTCATTGCCTCGGCCCTTTTCAAAATATCCCACCCTGCATGGCATGGTGAAGATGAACGCCAGCCTACCATGGCGACGGCTTCAACGCCGTGCGCAGGCGACGGTGGCGGCATCGATCGCGGTGGCGGCGCCGCGCAGGGGATAGCTGTCGGTAAAACTCCCGCCCTTGGCCGCCTTTGCGTTGACGATCAGCCATTCGCCGCTGCGCATTGCCCGGACGATCGCGGCGTCGGCACGCGGATCGGGCGCCCAGGCATCGGCAGTGCCGGCGACCAGATCGAACTTCCGGGGGCCGATCCAGAGGGTGACGAGCGTATCGGACTTGCGGTTCTTGCGCAGGCGGACATGGAGCTGACTGCGCACGCGCTGGGCGGGCCAGTTGGCGACGCTGATGAAGGGACGCCAATCGCCTTTGGTTCGCTCCGGATCGGGCTCGGCGATGGCGAAGCAGCGGCGCGGGTTTGTGTCGCGGAAAGCGCCCCATTTCCCGAAAACGCCGAGCGGATCGCGTGCGCTTGCCGGAGAGAGGCCGGACACGCAAAGCGCGAGGAGCATCCAGAATCGCGCTTTGAACGGCATTGCCCCCGGGCCTTTCACCTCGCCAGCATAGCGGCTGCGCGCCGGATGCAAAATCCCCCCGTGAAAAGCGCACAAGGCACTGGCGGGCGGCCGAAGCTGCGCTATAACGCTTCTCCAAATCCTGCCCGGGGGAAGAGAAGACGCATGAAGGCGACCATCGAACGCGCGACGCTGCTCAAGAGCCTGAGCCACGTTCAGTCGGTGGTCGAGCGGCGCAATACCATCCCGATTCTTTCAAACGTGTTGATCGAAGCGAGCGCCGACGGCAGCTTGAAGCTGATGGCGACCGACCTCGATCTCCAGATCGTCGACAGCGTCGAGGCGCAGGTCGAAACGGCGGGCGCGACCACCGTGCCGGCGCATACCCTGTTCGATATCGTTCGCAAGCTGCCGGAGGGATCGCAGGTCAGCCTGAGCGCGGCCGAGGGCAAGATGCTGGTGGTGGCAGGGCGCGCCCGCTTCAACCTCGCGACGCTGCCGCGCGACGATTTCCCGGTGATCGCCGAGGGCGAGCTGCCGACCAGGTTCGAGCTACCCGCCGAGACGCTCAAGCAGATCATCGACAAGACACGCTTCGCGATCTCGACCGAGGAAACGCGCTATTACCTCAACGGCATCTTCTTCCACGTGTCGGATGAAGCGCAGCCGGTGCTGAAGGCTGCCGCGACCGATGGCCACCGTCTCGCGCGCGTGACCGTCCCGCGGCCCGATGGCGCTTCGGGCATGCCCGATGTGATCGTGCCGCGCAAATGCGTGGCCGAACTGCGCAAGCTGCTGGATGAAGTCGACGGCACGGTCGGCGTCTCGCTTTCGGCCAGCAAGATCCGGTTCGATCTCGGCACCGCGATCCTCACCTCCAAGCTGATCGACGGCACCTTCCCCGATTATTCGCGGGTGATCCCGACCGGCAACGACAAGCTGCTCAAGCTCGACCCGAAGAGCTTCATGGACGGCGTCGATCGCGTCGCGACCATCGCCAGCGAGAAGACGCGGGCGGTCAAGATGTCGCTGGAGCGCGACAAGATCACGCTGTCGGTGACCAGCCCGGAAAACGGCACCGCCGCCGAGGAGGTTTCCGGCGACTATGCCGCCGATCCGTTCGATATCGGCTTCAATGCGCGGTATCTGATGGACATTCTCGGGCAGATCGAGGGTGACACGGTGGAGGTCCATCTGGCTGACGCCGCTGCTCCGACGCTGATCCGCGAGAATGACAAGGCTCCGGCGCTGTACGTGCTCATGCCGATGCGCGTTTGACGCATGGGCGGATCGAAATACTGAGCGCGATCCAGCCACCGAGCGCGGTACATTCAAGGATCGGCTGACCTTCACTTTCAGTCCCAATCAGGGATACCGCGCTCCCTTGCAGCTGGGCCTGTGTGTCAAAGTGCACGCCGGAACCCATTGAAATTTGCGACGTATTGCAGTTCGCAGCTGCGGAAAGTGCTCGCCTGCCTGCTGATCTGCAGCTATAACTATGGTTAACGTCGCCAAATTCGATCCTGGGAGAGTGGCTCAATGCGTATGATCTCAATGCTTGGAATCGCTGTTGCGGCAGCGATTGCCACGCCCGGTTTCGCAGCCACGATCATCAATCCGGCACCGGCCGGCGGTTCGGTACTGACCGTCGGATCAGTCGCGGCGGGCAATGTTTTCACCAATAACAGCGCCTTTTCGAGCGATAACATCGCGTATCTGCTCAACGAAGGGACGTTCGGCGGTGTCCAGTCCTTCCTGCTGCATTATGACAAGGATACGACCGGCGCGCTTTCGGGCGTCGTGAGCGGATCGTTCGATGTCCTGCTTGGAGCGGGCGAGACCTTCTCGTTCCTCGCTACATCGCTGGCTGATCTGCTGGCAACCGATCCGGCGAATGGCGCGACTTATCAGACACTTGCGGGGGCGCATGCGACCATCTATCGAGGCCTCGAATCCGACGATTTCGTCCACTACACGCAATCCGGCAACAAGGTCTCGGTCAGCTACAAGCTGGTGAACGGCGATCCGAACGCGCTCGATGATGCCCGCATCGGCATCACGACGGCGGCGGTTCCTGAACCCGCCGCCTGGGCGATGATGCTGAGCGGCTTCGCGCTGGTCGGCGGCGCTCTGCGGCTTGGTCGCAAGGGTCGCGCGCGGGCCGCAGCCTGACCTCGGACGTCTATCTCGTCCAAAGCCAGTGAAACGTCGCGCGCGGGTGGATTAGCGCGTTGAAGAAAGCGCTGGCGTAGCGGCCCTGCTGGCCGGCCTCGCGAATGCGGTAGGCTGTCGCGAGGCATTTCATCCACGAACGATATCGATGGAGGGAGGCGCGGCTCGCGCCGTCGAGCTGATCTGCATAGGCAGCGATCAGATCGTCGGCGATGCGAACGCGGGTCTCCGGCACGAAATTGGTGCGCGTCGCGGACGATTTGACGCCGGTCAGCGCGCCGAACGGCAACGTGTAGATGTAAAGCGCGTCCGGGATGAGATGGCCCACCACCCCGCGCGCGAACAGTTCCGCATAAAGGTAGAAATCCTCGGCGAGCCGAAGGTCTTCCCGGTAGCGCAGCTTATACTCCGAGAGCAGGCTGGCCCGGATCATCGGCTTGAGGAAACCGAGCTTGAAGGTCGAGCCGGGCCGCTCGCTCTCGAGCAAGTCACGCAGCCCGATCGCATGTGGCGGTATCGATTCCGGGAAGGCGACGCCGGTGACCAGCTTCGCGCTGTCGTCATATTGCTGCTGGTTGTCGGCGATGAAATCGGCGCCGCTGGTTTCCGCCGACGCGAGCAGCCTTTCGAGGCGCCGGGGTTGATAGGCGTCGTCGGCGTCAAGGATCGTGATCCATGGCGATATGGCCTGATCGATCGCGCGGTTGCGCGCGGCGCTCGGCCCCTGATTGAGAGGCTGGATGAGGAGACGGATCCGGGGATCATCCTTTGCGCGGCCCTGCACCCGCGCCGCCGTATCATCTGAAGAAGCGTCATCGACGACGATCAGCTCCCAATCGGGCATGGTCTGCGCAACGAGGCTGTCGATAGCGCGGTCGATATGATCGCGGCAGTTATAGGCCGCCATGATGACCGATACCCTCGTCATCGCCGGCTCTCGATCAGCGTGGCATCGAACATCGGGCTGAGGCCTATGGCGGCGGTGCGAGTCGGGTGGCTGTCATCGGCATAGAGCGCATGGCCGTCGCGAAGGATCGGGCATTCCCGCGCGTTGCACATCAAGCGCGATGCATCGATGACGTCAAAGCCGTCCCGCCGCGCTGCCGCGCTGATGATCCTGCGCGTATGTGCCTGTCGCTGTTCCATTTCCGATCGCGCTATGCCGTGCAGGCTGCCGCCTAACCTGGAATGAAGAACCAGAGTTTGCGGCACATGCACCTTCTGTTCGGGCATATAGGCGAGCACGACGAGCCGTTTGGGCGCGAGCAGGCGGGCGGTGCGGCCGAAGCCACGCTCGATCGCCAATCGGGATTCGGCGATGCTGGGCTCGCGCGAGAATTCGTCCAGTTGCAGTGGTATCGCGGCGGCGAACAGGCCGAAGCGCGAAGCCTCGACGAAGCTGGGCCAGCGGCTGGTGATGATCACCGTCCGGATGTCGCCGCGATCCCGCAGCGACTTCAGCACCATCCGCCAGTAAACGCCGCACGGGCCGACCCCGGCCAGCGGCATGCAGCCGGGCAGGGTCACGATCACGCCGGCCGTGCCGGTCCGTTCGGCCGAGGCGGCGACGGCAGGAACCATCGCATCGGCGAAGCTGTCCCCGACGAAGGCGAAGCTGACCGGCGCGCGGCGCGCGCCTATCCGGCATAGCTTCCCGGCCGCCACCTCGGCGGGCGACCTTCGGTCGCATCCAGCGCGGAGCGGATTGACGTCGAGCGCGCCGGCGGCAAGCGCTTGAACCTGCGGCGTATAGCGCCCCGGCAGCCCCTGCGTGCGCCAGAGGATAAGACCCGCGACGCAGAACACGGCCATTGCGGCTGCCGTGAGCATGAACAGCGCGCGGCGATTGCCCGCACCGCGCGCCCGACGCAGAGGCCGTTCAACCCAATACCAGGCCGCGATCGACACGAGCGCTATCGCGATCAGCGCCGCGATCATCTCCGGCGTCGTCAACGCGCGCTGGGCGAGATAGCGGGGAAACACCAGCAGCGGCCAGTGCCACAGATAGAGCGAATAGGAGATCAGGCCGATGAACACGAGCGGCCGCCATGAAAGCATGCGGCCGATCAGCGTCGGGCCTCTGCCATTGGCATGGATGATGGCGGCGGTGCCGAGCGTCGGCAGCAGTGCGGACTCGCCGGGGAAGTACATATGCTCGGAAAACAGAGCGATCGATGCGAGGATCGCCGTCAGACCGGCCAGCGCGACAATTTCGCGCGATCGATGTGACGGAAGCGAAGGAATGGCGCCGATTGCCAGTAGCGATCCGACCATCAATTCCCACCAGCGGCCGAACGGCAGATAGAAGGCGCCGTTCGGCGAATAGCGGACCTGAAACACCGAAAAGGCCAGCGAGAAAGCGAACAGCGCCCAGATCGCCGGCTGGATCCGCCGTCCGCCAAACCGCGCGAACAGCATCATGAGCGGCGGGAAGAAGATATAATACTGCTCCTCGACACCCAGCGACCAGGTGTGGAGCAGCGGGAGCTGCAACGCATTGAGATCGAAATAGCCGGTCTTGAGAAAGAAATAGATGTTCGAGGCCGACAGCGTCGTCGCGAACAGGCTCTGCCCGTAGAAGGCCAAATCGCTCGGAATGAGCAGGATCAGCGCCGCGATCGTGGCCGCGATCATCATCACGAACAGGTTGGGCAGGATGCGCCTGATCCGCCGTTCGTAGAAACCGAGGATCGAGAATTTCCGGGCCTCGATTTCGCCGGCGATGATCGTGGTGATCAGGAAGCCCGAGATCACGAAAAAGATGTCGACGCCCACGAACCCGCCCGAAAGCTGGGGCACGCCGGCATGGAACAGGATCACCGGCAAAACGGCGAGCGCCCGCAGGCCATCGATGTCGGCGCGGTAGCTGGGTTTCACTGGGACAGTCGGGGCGGAATGAACACGATGGCGGCTCTTAGCCCTTCATCTGCGCATGGCGCCGATAGGAAAGCGCGCCGCGATAGAAGCCGGCGATGTGCAGATCATGGACCCAAACCCCCGGCCTGCGCAGAGCCCAGAACCAGGCGAAGCGGAGCAGATGCTTGACCGCCATCCACTGCATCAGCATCGGGCTGATATTGGCCGGAAGGCTCGAATGGCTAAGCCGGTGCGGTTCGATTTGTCGCTCGAGCGCCCAGGTTTCGCCGGCCGACATGAAATATTGCAGCGCATAGCGGATCGTCTGGCGCGTCGCGGGGATGATATGGTTGACCTTGGCCCCCGGCACCCACCAACCGATTTCGCCTGCCTCGCCGAGTGCCGCGAAGACGCGTGTTTCCTCGCCCAGCCGCTTGTGATCGGGCGAGACACCGAAGCGCGGATCGTAAAGGCATTTGCGCTGATCGGCGGTGCGGATGGCATAATTGGCGCCATAGGGCAGCGATCGCCCATCGGTGAGCGACAGGACGCGGCCCTGTGCGCCGAAATCGCGTTTCGCCAGCAGATTATCGAGCGTGCCGTCACGCTGCACTTCCATGAACCAGCCCGGCGTCGGTGGCTGAAGCACCGGCATGACGCGGCCGCCGAAGACCGCGGCCTCGGGATGCTCGGCGAAGGCCTCGGCATAAGCGGCGAGCCAGTCCGGATCGAGCAGGACGTCATCGTCCGTCCAGCAGATATAAGCGCCGCGCGCTTCGGCCACGCCCTTGTTACGCGCATTGGAAAGGCCCGGTGTCCCCTCAAAGACGCGCCGGATCGGCAGTCGCGCAGCGAAGCCTTCGACGACCTGCGGAGTATTGTCCGTGCTGCCATTGTCGACGATCAGCACTTCCCAGGCGAGGCCGGGCGGAACGCGCATGGCCGCCGCCGTTTCGAGCATTTCGGACAGCTGGCGCGCCCGATTTCGCGTGCAAATTGCGACGCTTATCTGCACAGGACTCTCCAACTAAACGCCAGGCCGGCGGCAGATCGCGCGTATGCTTATTTGACTTGTCGCCGATCGGCCAGCAAAATTGTTGCACTGCGAAACAAACCGTCGAAAAGGTGCGCGCGTGACGGAACGAATTTCAGGCCCAAGGCGAAACGCTTGAAACAGGAAGCAAAAATCGTTGCGCCCGCAGGCGGGGGCAGTCGCGCCGTTGTCGATCGGTTGGCCGCGCGCATCACCCAATTCCTTGCCCGCCATGATCCGGCTGACCTGCCTTTCGCTCTTCTCGATTTTCCGGATCATCCCAATGTCGGCGACAGCGCGATATGGGCTGGTGAGATTGCTTTTTTTAAACGGATTTGGGGAAAGAAACCGGCTTTTGCCGCCAGCAATCGCGTTAACTGGGCCGATTTTGAGCGATTGGTGCCCGAAGGCCCGATCTTCATTCATGGCGGCGGGAATTTCGGCGACGTCTGGCCCGCGCACCAGCAATTCCGCGAGACGCTGCTCGATCGTTATCCCGGCAGACCGATCCTGCAAATGCCGCAATCGCTGCATTTTTCGGACGAAGCCGCGATCGCGCGATGCGCCAGGGCGATAGAACGCCATGGCGCCTTCACGCTGCTCGTGCGTGACCAGGAAAGCTTTGATCTCGCGCGGGCGCGCTTCGACTGCCAAGTCGAGCTTTGCCCCGACATGGCCTTTTGCATGGGGCCGCTGCCCCGCCCGATGGAGCCGCGCTACCCGCTGCTCTTCCTGCTGCGGACCGATCATGAAACGGTGCTGGGCGGCAAGGCCTTGCCCGCGCTTCCGCCGGGCGCGCAGGTTGACGACTGGCTCACCGAACCCGCCGATAGCCGTGACCGCGCCGCTTCGCGGGCGCGACGGAACAGCTTGTTTCGTCTCGGCACGGGCGGATCGGCGCGGCGCGCGCTCGACTACTGCAATCTGCTGGCGCAGGCGCGGATCGACCGGGGGCTGCGCATGCTGTCGGCGGCCGAGCATGTCGTGACCGACCGGCTGCATGCCCACATCCTCTGCACGCTCCTCGACATTCCCCATCAGATCCTCGACAATCACTATGGCAAGATCAGCCGCTATGTGGCGAGCTGGCAGACGGCCTGGGACGGTGTCGGCATCGCCGGCAGCCTCGAAGACGCGATCAGCCGCGTGGCATAGTCCGCTTATTTCCCGGACCCGCCGCCATTGTCGCCAATGATGTAACGGGCCGAGAGCATCGCGGTGCTGGCGGAGAAATTGCTCGCCGCCAGATCGGAGCGACGCCGATCGTACCCGCCGCTAAGCTTCAGCTCGAACCTGTCGGCGGGACGATAGCTCAGGCTCGCGTCCAGCCCGTAACTTTTCTGCACGTTTTCCGTGGTACCGAGCGCGAGCGGATCGATCTGGAAACGCCTGCGCTCGAACGACGCCGAGGAATTGAGATCGAGCGTGTCCGTCAGTTGGTACGACAAGGCCAGACTGACATAATCGCTCTTCACCGCATCCACGAAGAGGCTGGTCTGGGATTCAAGCCGCCGGCCGCCGGTCAGGACCAGCCCGATCGTGTCGGTCGGCTTGAGCGCGAGCGACAGGCGGCCGGAAGGGCCGTGATAATCGCCGTCGATCAGCGATCGATCGTTGCGGTCGACATAGGACAGCTCCGCCGCAATGCTCGTGAACACGCTGAGGTCGTAACGCAGGCTCAGATTCGCTGCGGTATCGACCACATCGATCGGCGAGTTGGCGGTGACGCTGCCGATCGTCACCAGTCGGCTGTGCTGGCCGTCGGTGTATTGGCGCGAAACCGTCAGCGCGATGCTGTTGCCGAGCGGCGTGAAATAGCCGATGCCCACGCCGACGCCGTAGCGATCGAAGTCGTTCGCCTTCACCGAGGCGGCACTGTTGCGGCCGCGCGCGAACCTCGGGGTGACCACGAGCCGTAATTCCGGCGTGAGCGCGAAGGTGCTGCGGTTGTCGAGCGATTGAAGCTGCTGGATATTGCTGACGCCGTTGCGGATATCGCTGAACGAGCTCAGCCGGCGATCGATCCTGACCTGGGTGCGGGTACCGAAAAAGCCCTGATCGTCGCGGACGATCGAAAGCGTTCCGGTATAGTTGCTGTTGTCCAGATTGCTGTTGCGATCGTACCACTCGTGCGCCACGCGCAGCATGGCATTCACATCGAAGGCGCCTGGATGAAAGGCGGCATCGAGTTGCCCCTCCAGCTCGTAGGTGCGGTCGGACCGCGCGACACCCCGCGCCGCGGCGATCTGCCTGGAGATACGGAAGACATTGTCGTCATAGCGCAGCTTGCCGCCGGCGCTGACGGTGAGTTCCGCATGCGCGACGCTGGCCGCGCACGACATGGCAAGCAGACCCAAAGCGTGGGTCAAACTGCTCGGCACTGTTCCTCCCTGCCTGGTCGGCAATTGTTGCGTTCCCGCTAAATTCTATACTGTGGCGCCGCAACAATACAACGACGAGACGAATGCAATTTGGGCATGTTTCCCTTGAGTCGCCGCTGGTAACCGTTCCGTTCAGGCGATAAGCAGTCTTCGCACATGCGAAATAAGCGGATCTATAAGAGGGCTCTGCGGCCTGATCGCCTCGCGTCGCACCTGCCGTGGGGAGCCGGGCGGTGAAGCCGATTTCCCGACAGGACGGCCGGGTGATCCATGATGCCGTGCATGGCCCCTATCGGCCGGATATCGACGGCTTGCGGACGCTGGCGGTGCTGCCGGTGGTGCTCAATCATGTTGGCGTGCGCGGGTTCATGGGCGGGTTTGTCGGGGTCGACATCTTTTTCGTGATCTCGGGATTCCTGATATCGGGGATTCTGACACGAGATATTCAGGCCGGGCGGTTCAGGATCACGGAATTCTACCGCCGGCGCGTGCTGCGGATCTTTCCGGCGCTGTTCGTGGTGCTGGCGGCGGTCACGGCCGCGACATTCGCCGCGATGCTGCCGGGAGAGATGATCCGCTATGCGCGGTCCCTCGGCGCCACGATCCTGTTCGGCTCGAATATCCTGTTCTGGTCGGAGGCGGGTTATTTCGATCAGGCATCGCATATCAAGCCCCTGCTCCATACTTGGTCGCTCGCGATCGAAGAGCAGTTCTATATCCTGTGGCCACTGCTTCTGTTGCTGACCGCCCGCGCGCGGCGAGGAGTGACCGTCGGCGTCATCGCCGCGATCACGCTCATTTCGCTGGGCGTCTCGATCGTCATGGTCGGCAACAGTCCCACCGATGCCTTCTACTGGCTTCCGGCCCGGGCGTGGGAGCTCAGCATCGGCGCGCTGGTGGCCACCATGGCTCATTCGATCCGGTGGCGATGGCTCAATGAAGCGCTCGGGGTGATCGGCCTCGGCATGATCCTCTACGCGATCAAATTCTATAATCAGGAGACCGCCTTTCCCGGCGCCGCGGCTCTCGTCCCCTGTCTTGGCGCCGCTCTGCTGATCGCCACCGGCGCGACTGGGACATGGGTTGCGCGGCTGCTTTCGATCCGGCCGGTGACCTTCATCGGGAAAATCTCCTACTCGCTCTATCTCTGGCACTGGCCGGTGATCGTGTTCGCCCAGATCGGCCTGTTTCTGCCTAAGACGCCTGCGGTCATGGCCGGCGAGATCGCCCTTTCGATCGCGCTGGCGACGCTTTCCTGGCGTTATGTGGAGCGGCCGTTCCGCACGCGGCCGAACTGGCCGACCCGCTCGGTCCTCCTAGGTGCATTGGCGGCGATGGCGCTGGGGCTTGGCGTGACCGCGATCATGCTGGCCGGCAAAGGCTTTCCCCAGCGCTTCACCCCGAAAGAGCTTGCGGTTGCCGCTTATGAGGATCTTGACGGCGACGCGCTTTACCGGCGGGGGACCTGCTTCGTGGTCATGCCAGGCGACCGCTTCGATCCGAAGCTATGCCTGACGCGGCGGGAACCGGCCAAGCCCGCTTTGTTGCTGCTTGGGGACAGCCACGGCGCCCATCTCTGGCCGGGCCTCGCGCAGCAGCGCGCCCGTTACGAAATTCTGCAGGCGACCCATTCAGGCTGCAAGCCGGTGCTCTACCCGGACAGCGCAACGGGAGAATGCCAACGCTTTTTCAGGACGATGCTCGGTTCCTGGATACCGCGCCATCCACCATCCGCCTTGCTGATCGCCGCGCGCTGGCGCCTGTCGGACCTGCCGCTGGTAGACGCGACATTACGCGATCCGCGGGTGCGCCGCGCCAATCCGATTCTGATCGGACCAATACCGCAATATTCCACTGCCTTGCCCCGGCTGCTTGTGTTCTCAGAGCGCCGCCACGACCCCGATCTGGCAGCGCAAGCCTATGATTTTGAAGTCTTCACGACGGACCGTGCCTTAAACGCGGCTGCGCACCGCCATGGCATTCCTTACATCTCTCTCGTCCAGACGCTCTGTGGCACAAACGTTAACAGGTGCGGGCGGTGGGCAGAGGGCGTCCCCCTCCAGTTCGATTACGGCCATCTGACGGGGGAGGGTTCCAGGGAAACGGTGGCGCGAATCATGCCACGGATCGATCGGGAGGTGGCTTTGCAGCATCGATAATTGGGGTTGTTAACATTTTCTTGCGGCAGCGCAGCATGATGGCTATCCTAGGTCTATCCGTGCGTTGATCATTTGCCGCCGAGGCTCAATGACGATATCGATTGCGCGAACCGGGAGGGGGCGAGGCGATCTGAGGGTACGACGGAGTTACGCTTGATGCCAGTTGCGAAGGGGACGACCCGAGGCTTGCTTTCCTTGACGGGCACGTCCCTTCTTATCGTTTTCGCCGTTGCGGCAGCGCTTCCGGGTCGGGCGGATGCCCAGGCTGTGGATGCGCTTCCCGCCACCAGCACAGCATCGGCGGACTATCAGGTCGGCCCGGGCGACGTGCTGGCCGTGTCGGTGTACCGGCAGCCGGATTTGCCGCCCAAGGTGGTGGTGGGTCCGGACGGGACGATCACCCTTGGCGCGCTGCGGGCTATCAAGGTCGAGAATCTCACCGCCAACCAGATCGCTGACCGGATCGCGCACGAGCTGAAAGCCGGCGGCATCCTGCTGGCGCCCTCGGTCAATGTGTCTGTAACCGACATCCGCTCGAAGCAGGTTTCGGTGATGGGGTCCATCTCCCGCCCCGGCCAGATTCCGCTCGATCACCCGAACATGATGCTGAGCGAGGTGCTGGCAAAGGCGGGCGCGACATTCGGGACCGGCGCCGGGATCGTCACGGTGCTCAGCCGCAATGACTCGCCGAACGCGCCGCGCGAGCAGTTCAGCCTGAGCGCGCTTGTTTCCGGCACCCGCGATCGGCCGGCCAGGCCGGGCGAGACGCTGGTCGTCCAGTCCGCGCCGACCATCTATGTCTCGGGCGAAGTCGGCAAGCCGGGTGGCTATCCGATGGAACCCAACATGACGGTTGGCCGGGCGATCGCGCTTGGCGGCGGCGTGACCCCTCGTGGTTCCTCGGGCCGGATCGTTTTGCAGCGGGAAGGCGCGGGCGGAAAAAGCCTGATCAAGGTGGACCAGGGGGATACGCTCCAGCCCAATGATCTGATCATCGTGAAGCGGCGGGTGTTTTGAACGAGGAAACGCGACATGATGCCGCGACGGCGGCTTTGAAAGTGGGGCGATCATGACCCTTTGGCAACTGATGCTCATCTTCAAGGCGCGGCTGCGGCTGTTCGCCACGCTGCTCGTGATCGGGCTGCTCGCGTCGCTGTTCTGGGCGTTCCATGCGCCGAGCGTCTACAAGGCCACGGCCCAGGTTCTGGTCAATGTCCGGGCACCTGAGACCGTCAGCACGGCCGGCGCGTCCGAACTCGGCGTCATGCCGCAGCTTCAGCCCGATTATCTCGCAACCCAGCTCGACATCATCCGGTCGGATCGCGTCGCGCTGGCTGCCACGAAGCGCCTCGGGCTGGTGCCGACGGACGAGGACGGGGTGCAGAAGACCGATGCGGCCTCTTATGCGAAGCTCGCCAACGAGGTGCGCTCGGATTTGGATGTATCCACCTCTTCGCAATCTCGGGTGATCTCGATCAACTTCGTCTCGACCGATCCCAAGGCGGCTGCCGAGCGCGCCGATGCGTTTGCGCAGGCGTATCGCGACGTCAGCCTCGATCTTCAGGCCGACCCCGCCCGTCAAGCCTCCACCTGGTATAAGGGCGCAACCGAAAATGTGCTCGCGGAATTGACCGCCGCCCAAAAGCGGCTGAGCGAGAAGCGATCCCAATTGGGCATCACTGGCACCAGCGATCAGACCGATGCCGACGATTCACGGCTTGCCGCACTTTCCCAGCAACTCGCGGGCTTGCAGGCGCAACGCGCGCTCCAGACGTCGCGGCTAGGCGGCGGCGCGCTTCCCGATATCATGATGAACCCGGTCGTTCAGTCGCTGCAAAATCAGATTACACAGCTGGAGGCGCGGCGCCGGGAGCTCGCCACCTATGCCGGGCCTAATAATCTCGACTATCAGCAGGTGAACAATCAGCTTTCGAGCCTGCGGTCGCAGCTGGAGCAGCAGAAAGCGCTTGTCAGGCAGTCCACGCAAACCAATGCCGCGCAAAGCTCCGCCAGCGAGGCGGAGTTGCGCTCCGCCATGGAAACCCAGCGCAGCCGGGTAATCGCCTCGCAGCGTGATCGCGGCGAGATAGCCGCGCTCGAGCAGGATGTGACCAACCTCAAGCAATCCTATCAGGCGCTTGTCGCCAAGCGGACCCAGGCGAGCCTCCTCGGGGCGGCCAGCCAGACCAATATCTCCATCCTGTCACCGGCCGCGGTGCCCACCAGTCCTTCCGGCCTGCCAAGGATGCTGAAGTTGATCGTGGGGCTGATGCTGACCGCGCTTGCCGCATCGGTCGTCGTGTTCGCGCTGGAGTTCCTCGATCAGCGGATGCGTATTCCCGAGGACGCGCAGCTCTGGCTGGGCGTCACCAACCTCGGCGGCATACGATCGATCGAGACGCGGGTAACTCCGATGCTGCGAGGTCCCTCGAACCGTTTTCTGCCGCGCCCGGAAGCGGCTCATGCAGGTGAGCAAGATGGCAGACGCAGATAACCGCCTCGAAAAACCGCCGATCACCGGATCGGCGGATCGCCACCTGCGCATCGGCGATGTGTTGCGCCGGGACGCGCTGATCACCGATTTCCAGTGCATGGAGATCGCCCGCTATGCGGAAAGCCTGCGCCTCCGATTTGGTGAGGCGGCGATCGCTCTGGGCCTGATCAAGGAAAACGATCTGGAGCGCGCACTCGCGGTCCAGTTCGACATGGGGCTGCCTGATGACAGCTTCGGTGGCGAACCGGTAGCGTTCACCCTGCCGCGATCGCAGGCAGCGGAGGATTATCGCTCGATCCGCAACGCCCTCGTGCTGCGCTGGTTCAAGCATCCGCAGGGCGCAAAGACGCTTGCGGTGATCAGCGCGGGGCGCAAGGACGGCCGTTCGGTAATGGCCGCCAATCTCGCGGTCTGCATGGCGCAGGTCGGTTATCGCACATTGCTGATCGATGCCGACATGCGCAGTCCGCGTCAGCATCTGTTGTTCGATCTGAATGATCGGATGGGCCTTTCGACCTATCTTGCCGGCCATTCCGGCGAAGGCGCCTTCCATGAGATCGGGGCGATCCCCAGCCTTTCTGTTATGCCGGTGGGGGGCATTCCGCCCAACCCCCAAGAGCTGCTGCTGAGGCCCGGCCTTCCGAGGCTGATCGAACAGGCGCGCGAGCAGTTCGAAATGATCCTCTTCGATACGCCGGCCGCCGAAGCGGGCAGCGACTATCAGATTATTGGCGCACACGCGGTCGGCGCGCTGATGGTAACCCACCGCGAGCGGACCAGGACCCGAACCGCGAAAAAGCTCCTCGCCCATTGCCGCGATTTCGGCATCCGCGTGGTTGGTTCGGCGATGACGGGTGCCGACTAAGGCCGCACCGCATGGCCTTTGCCCCTGAAAATGTGACGTCGTGGCGATGACTGAATATGTCGGCGCGCATATCCCGGTGCTCGATGCGCCGCCGATCCATCGGCAACGAAGCGGGTTCTGGCAAAGCTGGCCCGGCGGGGCGAAAACTTTACTGCTCCAGCTCTTTTTCGCGCTGCTGATTGCTTTTGCGATGTTCTGCTTTTCCCGCGCGTTTCACGCGACCACGGGAAAGCTCAACCTGCTGATGGTTTATCTGCGCTACCTGCTCTGGCCGACCATTCTTTTAGGGCTGGCGATTCATCTCTTCCGGCGGGGCGGCGCCCATTATGCCCGGACGGTCCCGATTCTTCTGCCCTTTCTGACGATCGGCATCGTCTCCGGCGCGCTGGGCTTCGATCCGGTGGATTCGACGCGTATGATCATATTCTGGGTGCTGGCCGTTACCGCCGGCATCGTTATCGGCGCCGAACTGCCCGCCAGGACCATTCGGTCCGTGATTCTCTGGACGCTGTTCGGACTGCTGGTGCTCTCGATTCTGCTTGTTATCGCGAAACCCGGCTTTGCGATCATGCGTGACGCCCGAACAGGCGATGCAGGCGCGTGGCGGGGGCTGTTTCCGGGCAAGAACGCGCTCGGCCAGATGAGTGCGTTCGCGATCGTCCTCGCCGTGGCCGCCACCGATATGGCGTGGAAATGGCGATCGCTGATCATCCTCGCCGCTATCGTCTGCCTCATCTTTGCCGCCTCGCAAGGATCGGTGCTGCTGGCGGCGGCTGGAATTGGATTCCTGTTCGCGATCGGATTCCTGAAGAAGACCGGCCTGACCAGCGGTGTGCAGGCAAGCATATTGTTATTCCTGTCGGTCTTCATCACCGTGCTGGCCTATGCGGCTTATGCGCCGGTGCTCGAACTGCTGGGGCGGGATCCGTCGCTGACCGGCCGGACCGACATCTGGGCCAACTATTTCGATCGCGCGCTCGATCATTGGATCATTGGCGCCGGCCCCGATTCCTTCATGTCACTGAGCTCGGTGACGGGCGACATCGGCCGGAAGTTCGGGGTGGATACGCCTCACAATATGTATCTGGCGGCGTTCGGGGAGACGGGCATCTTCGGCCTGTTCGCCTATGCGACCGCCTGGATCTATTTCGCCTTCGTGGTGCCTTTCCGTTTCTCCGGGCTGATGGCGATGCAGACGGCGGCGGTGGCATTCCTGATGATCTTCGGGGGGCTCGGCGAAACCCATGAGGTGTTTGGCCCCGCCTTCGGGATGTTTCTCACAATGTGCCTCTATTCGGGCATGCTTTCCTCACGTGAGGCGGAGCCGAAGGCTGTCGTTGGGCGGCGGGCGTCCGTGGACGACATCTATCAGCCCAGCATTCCGCGGCTCGCCTGACCGACCCTTGTCACCGCCCGGGAAGCGCCCAGGCGCGAACCGCATAGATTTCGTAGCGGGAAGGGCCGGGCATCAATCCGGGATCGCCCGCCGACTTTGAGATATCCATGTTGAGCACCCAATAATGCGGGTCGTCGACGCCGGGATTGGGCGTCCGGAAGGTCTCGACGCGATCGATATAGAAGCGGAATTCCGCCGGCGTCCACAGCACGCCGTAGCTGTGCGATGTCTGGCAAAACGCGATCCGCTCCTCCTTCGTCCTGGGCGGCAGCTTCTGCGCGTTCGAGAAGGCTTTTTCGGATTTTACCGTGCCGACGTGCAGGGTGGAGAAAGGCTGTCCGACGCGGTTGATGACGTAGGGCTTGCCCTGGCTCTGGACGGTTCGGGTGCCGCCATAATGTTCGAACACGTCGATTTCAGCCAGCCGGCCGCCATTTTCCGGCGTCTTGGCGACCGGCAGTAGCCAGAAGGCTGGCCAGCGTCCGGGATCGCAGGGAATTTTGGCCTCGATCTCGAAATAGCCATAGGTCTGCGCGAACGAGGCCTTGCTCGAAACATAGGCCGAGGCCCACGGTTTTCCGTGGCCGCAGCTCACCGCATCGTCCGGCGTGAAGCGATAGGCATCGATTCGCAGCGCGCCATCCGCCACCGAAGGGGTCGTGGCGCCGGGGCAATAGTCGCCATCGACATTGATGTTGAGAATACCGGGCCAGGTCCGGCTGGATACGCGCTGCGCCTGGGTCATTTTCTTCCGATCGCGCCGCCCGATCGGCTCAGCCCCGAAATAGCCCCAGGTCTCCAGTCCCCGATAGACCCGGTTGAACCGTGCGGCGTCGGCCGGCTTGTCGAAAGTTTCGGAATAGGTTTGCCGGCCCAGCGCCGGGAACGGTTCCGAGTTCGCGCAGCCGGGCAAGGCGGCGGCGATAGCGATGAGATAGCGGGTAATCTGGCGCATCGTGCGAAGCTACTTCATTCGGTGGAAAGGTGGATCGGTTTCAGAGGGACGGTTTCAGGCCTGCGGTGGATTGCCCTTCACCGCCTCCCGTTCCTCCGACACGAGCTTTCCAACCAGCGCATGCATGGCGGTTTGCGCCTTCCAGCCAAGCTCGCGCTCCGCGCGGCTGGGATCGGCATGGCTGGTCATGATGTCCGCCGCGCGCAGCAGGGCCGGATCGGTTTCGACATGATCGGCGGCATCGAGCCCGACGGCGGCGAAGGCGGCGGCGACAAACTCGGTAAGGCTGTGGGTCTCGCCGGTGGCGATCACATAATCGCGTGGATTTTCCTGCTGGAGCATCAGCCACATCGCCTCGACATATTCGGGCGCCCATCCCCAGTCACGCTCGACCCGCGTATCGCCTACCTTGAGGCGCTCGTCCGATCCGGCGGCGATGCGGACGGCGGCGCTCACCACCTTCCGGGTCACGAATCGTGCCGGTCGCAGGCAAGATTCGTGATTGAACAGCAGACCCGAACAGGCGAACAGGCCATAGGCCTCGCGATAATTGGCAACCTCCCAGAAAGCGGCGGACTTGGCGACGCCATAGGGACTGCGCGGGCGAAGCGGCGAGTCCTCGGTGGCGGGGGCGTCCGCAGTCGTCTGGCCGAAGCAGTCTCCCGACGCCGCATTGTAGAGCCTGGTCGGCGCCTTCCGGAAGCGGACAGCCTCGAGCAGGTTGAGAGCGCCGAGCGCCACGCTTTCCATCGTCTCGACGGGTTGCGCGAAGGAAAGGCCGACCGAGCTCTGGCCGGCGAGATTGTAGATTTCGTCCGGCTCGATCTCGCTCAGCAGCTGAAGCACGCTGCGGAAATCGGTGAGGGTCATCGAACGGAACTTCACCTGGTCGCGGATGCCCAACCGCGCGAGGTTTTCGAAGCGGGACATCTCGGCATCGCGCGAGGCGCCGAACACCTCATAGCCTTTGTCGATCAGAAGCTTGGCGAGATAGGCGCCGTCCTGCCCGGACACGCCGCAGATCAGCGCCCGCTTCATGCCGTCAGCGCCGGGTGACCGGGCAGGCGGCTGATCGCGGCGTCGCGTAGGGGGGCGAGGCAGCGCTCCCACGCATAGCGCTCGAGGCAGGCGGCCTTGAATTCGATGAATCGGGCGATCAGCGGAGCTGGGTCCCGCGCCGTCATCTCTGCGATCACCGCGGCGACCTCGCCCTTGGTCTTGAGGCTGCGAACGAATTCGGCCGCGTGGGGCAGGCCTTCGAATTCGGGGCGGATGTCGGATAGCGACAGCACGACGCAGTTTTTTGCTACATATTCGAGCGATTTAAGCTTGAATCCGCCAAGAAAGGCATCCGTGACGAGGCCGAAGCGGAGACCGGCGCTCCAATTCCAGCCCTTTGCCTCGTCGAGCAATCGCCCTTCCTCACCGAGAATTTCGATCGCCAGTGGGTCGATCGCATAAATGGGCACGCCGATCGTTGCGCCCTTCGCGAAGGAGGTGAGATCACGCCGCTTGCGCCACCAGCCATAGGAGCCGGTGACGACCGCCTCACGCAGGATCGGCGCCTCGGGCGCGAGCGGCGATGCCGGGGGGGCGCCCGCTGGAGCGATGACGATGTCGCTGCGGGTGATGCCAGCTTCCCGCAAGCCCTGCAGATCGGCTTGCGAGATGAGGACCAGCGCCGCCCCAGGATCAGCATAATAGCGCCGCTCGAAGGCGAGCGCGAACGGCCGCATCATCCGCGCGACGGGTGAGGGATCGGTGGCGGCGACCATCGAGTGAACATTCTGCGTCACCATCACCGCCGGGATTCCGGCCGCCTTGACGACATCGAGCATCGGCAAGGTGACTTCGTTGAACAGGAAGACGATATCGAATTTGGAGCGGCGCAGAGTCTCTGCGACCAGTTGGGCGTTCTTCCTGCTCAGAAAACGGGTGGTTTCCGGCGGGTTGCCCTGCAGGATGCCGAGATAGCGGTTAAGCGTGGAGGTCGGCTGGAGTTCCAGCACCTCCAGATCCATGAACCGCTCCAGATAGGGAAAGGACTTGCGATAGACGACCTCGTCACCCCCAGCCGCGCCGGGAGCGGGGGCAGGGCGTATGGCAAGGCAGCGCGGCCGCGTCGTGAGATTTGGTTCAACGGTCACGGGCGATCGGTCCGCAAGCTTCGCCGTCCCTGCAAGGTAGCGGGAAATCCGGAATAGATACCGAATGGCTCGGCATCTTGCTTCAGCACCGATCGGGCTGCGATCACGGCGCCCTTGCCGATCCGGACGCCGGGGTGAACGAACACGCCGGCACAGACCCAGGCCTGATCCTCGATCACGATCGGCCTGGCATAGATATCGAAACCGATCGCGCGATGATCATGCGCGCCGGTACAGAGATAGGCCTGTTGCGAAACCACCGCGTCAGCACCGATGCTGATCTCGCCAAGCGAATAAAGCTCGGCATGATCGCCGATCCAGCTGCGATCGCCGATCGCGACCTTCCAGGGATAGGTGATGCGCACGCTCGGCCTGACGATCACGCCCTGCCCCACTTTGCATCCGAACAGCCGCAGCAGGAAATTCCGCCATCCGTAAAGCGCTTGCGGCGACAGCGCGAACAACGTCCCCTGCACGATCCACCAGAGCTGGACTGCGATGGCCGACCGCCCCCGGAAGCCCGGCGGAAGATGAAAGCGGGACAGATCCTGGACCGAAACGATCGGTTCCGTTTCAACGGGTTGGGGGCTTGAAGTCTGATCGACAACGGTCAAGCGTATCTCCGGCCGACGCACTTCGCAGGTGCAATGCTTTCTAGGACGGGAATTCATCCGCGCCAAGTGCAAGCACCTGTTTCCTGAGGAATCAAACTCGATTAGAAGCTCCACCCTGTGAGCAGTTGCAAAAATGCGATGGAAGCGAGCCACGCCGGCAGCGGTGTCACGATCGGTATTCCGACCTATAAACGGCCGGAGAAGCTGCGTAGGCTGCTGACATCGCTCCTGCCGTCGCTTGAAACAATGTCAGCGCGCGTGCTGGTGTGCGATAATGCTTGCGCGCCCGAAACCGAACAAATCGTCTCGGAGTTTCGGAAAAGCTGGCCGGACACGGTATATGAGCCGGTCCCGGCGCGGGGGCTCAGCGCGGTGCGGAACCGGATCATCGCCTTGTTTCTGGCTGATGATCGCAAGCCGCAATGGCTTGCCATGCTCGACGACGATTTGGCGGTCGGCCCGGACTGGCTGGCCCGGATGATCGCGACCGGCCAAGGCTGCGATGCGGATGCGGTGGGCGCGCCCTTTGCCAGCACCGCGGAGCCTTCCGGCTTCATCGTCTCGCAAAGCATCTTCATCAAGCGGCCCCGCCGCCCGACCGGGCCGACCCGGAGGCTGGGCGCCACCGGCAATATCCTGCTCTCCCGCACGTTGCTGGAGCGCATGGCTGGCCCTCATTTCAACGAAGCCTATGGGCTGTCCGGGGGCGAGGATTATGATTTTTTCCGCCGCATCGAGCAGGCAGGCGCCCGCTTCGCCTGGTGCGACGAGGCCTTCGCCGATGAAAGCGTCGACTTCGACCGGCTGACCTCGCGCGCTGTGCTCGGCCGCTATTATTCGACCGGCAACTACATGGCGCTGATCGATCGCGAGCTTGACGGCGCGGCCATCTCTTGGCGGCGGCATGGCGTGGGGCTGATCAAGGCCTCGGGGCTGAGCCTCCTGTCCGCCCTACGGTTCGACAGGACCGAGCTTCTGCGCGGCGTGTTCGGGGTGCTGTTCAACGTGGGTGGGCTGGCCGGCCTCGCCGGGTTACGCACCCACCGCTATCGATAGGCTCAGTTCGCCTGGAACACGAACTGACGGTCGTCCTCGACGCTGATCTCGCGGATTTTCTTGGCCGGGAAGCCGGCGATCACCGCGTTCCGATCGTCGATCTTCGAAACCACCACCGAACCAAGCCCCAGGACGCAGCCGTCGCCGAGGCCCGAACCCGGGGCGAACCGTACCGCTGACCCAAGATAGCAGCCCGCGCCGACAACGATATCGCGCTCCATGACGCTGGCGCCGTGGGTCCAGAACTGGCTGGCGGTGCCGGCGACCCAGCTGCCCGCGCCGATCTCGATCAGGCCATAGGCATCGAAATAATGGCTGTCGTTGACCAGCACCTTGTCGCCCAGGACGAAGCGGCGCGCATAGTTCATCGCCGCTTTGGCGGGATCGGCGGCCGATGCTCCGCAGATCACCTGATTGAAGCGGCCGATGATCACCTTGTCGCCCAGTTCAACCCTTACCGGGCCGATGAAGCGATTGCTCCGTCCGATCGAAACGCCCCGGCCTGCGTGAAAGCTCTCGCAGGCGATCACGGTCATCACGCCGATTCGGCTGCCTGGGCCGATTCGATAACCCATCAACAGCCGATATAGCAGCACGCGCAGGCCATTAGATGGGAGGAGCGAGATCGTCAGCGCCATCAGGGTGCGGTGGCGCGGATAGGGTTTGAGGATCTTGGACAATCCGAAGGGCTCCGTTGCTTAGCGGCAGGCCTTGCCAGCATCGCCGCCGGCGCGACCATATTCGGCGTAGCGCGATCCGAGCAAGCCGGCGACACGGCCGCGTACCTTGTCGAACTCCAGCAGCCAGGAAAGCCAGCGATTGCTCTTTTCCCGGCTGATCAGGGGATAGAAAGGGAGGCGCACTATCGCGGCCAGCGTCTTGAGATGGGGGTTCATGTCACCGCTGGCAGGGGTTTCCACTTCCCATCGGAAAGCGACATTACCCATGCGATAGCGCCGCTGCCGCAGCCATTTCAGGCTGGCGCGGCTATCGGGGATTTCTTCGTAGAGATAGGCATCCTCCGCCCAGGACATCGGCACCCCCGCATTGGCGAGCTTGCGGAAGAAAACCGTGTCACCACCGCCGGTGATGCCGAATGCTGGATCGAACGGCTGTTCGCCAAGGAAAGTGATCGCATCCATATCGATGAGGAAGTTGCACGTGCAGAACACGAACGGCTTCCCGTGCAGATATTCGCGTTCCACCGACCAAAATCTGGCGTGTTTTTCTAACGCCTTACGGCGTTCGGAAAACACCGGCCGAACCGGCCCGCCGATCACCCTAGCGCTTGATCGGTCGCGTTCCCGAAGCAGTTCTTCAAGCCAGTTCGAGGGTGCCCACTCGTCATCGTCGAGCATCGCCAGCAGTTCGCCGCCGAGCGAGCGGGCCTGCGTGATCGCGGCATTGCGCGCGGCGGAAATCCCCGGCTCGCGCTCGATGACGCAGACCGCCTTGCGGCCACTGCGTGCTTCGAAGTCCGAGACCATTTCGGCGATCCGGGGATCGTTCCCGTCATTATCAACGATGACGAAAGAGGTTGGCCGGCTACATTCGAGAGCGGCGAAACTATCCAGCAAGCGTGCGAGATAATCAGGCCGCCGGTAAGTGCACACGGCCACGATCACCATGGGGACGTCCTTGCTTCTTCGACTGCCCTTGATATTAGCTATATTGCACCTGCGAAGGCAAGCGGGGCAGCCGACAGGGCGAGGATGCGGCAAGGCAGTTCGCATGTGTCAACAAAGAAGGAATGCTTATGTCTCAAACCGGTAAGGTCGCGCTTATTACCGGGGTGACAGGACAGGACGGCGCCTATCTGTCCGAACTTCTGCTCTCCAAGGGATATACGGTTCACGGCGTCAAGCGCCGCTCCTCATCGTTCAACACGGGGCGGATCGAGCATCTCTATCAGGACCCGCACGTCGATAATCCGCGCTACATTCTGCACTATGGCGATCTGACCGATTCCACCAATCTGATCCGGATCGTCCAGCAGACCCAGCCCGACGAAATCTACAATCTCGCCGCGCAGAGCCATGTCGCGGTCAGCTTCGAAACACCGGAATATACCGCCAATGCCGACGGCATTGGCACGCTGCGGCTGCTGGAGGCGATCCGCATCCTTGGCCTCGCCAAGAAAACGCGCTTCTACCAAGCCTCGACCTCGGAACTTTACGGACTGGTGCAGGAAGTGCCGCAGAGCGAGACCACGCCATTCTATCCGCGCAGCCCCTACGGCGCGGCAAAGCTCTATGCATACTGGATCGTGGTGAACTATCGCGAGGCCTATGGGATGCACGCGTCCAACGGCATCCTGTTCAATCATGAAAGCCCGCTGCGCGGCGAAACCTTCGTCACCCGCAAGATCACCCGGGCCGTTGCCGCGATCAAGCTGGGCTATCAGGACAAGCTCTATCTCGGCAATCTCAGCGCCAAGCGCGACTGGGGCCATGCGCGCGAATATGTGCGCGGCATGTGGATGATGCTGCAGCAGGACCAGCCGGACGATTATGTGTTGGCCACTGGCGAGACGACGCTGGTGCGAGATTTCGTGGCCAAAGCCTTTGAAGAGATTGACATCAAGCTCGACTGGCAGGGCGAGGGGGCTGCGGAAAAGGGCGTTTGCCCGAAAACCGGCCGGGTCTATGTCGAGGTGGACCCCCGCTATTTCCGGCCGACCGAAGTCGATTTGCTGATCGGCAATCCGACCAAGGCGAGGGAAAAGCTGGGTTGGACCCATGACACCAAATGGGATGCGCTTTGCGCTGAAATGGTGAAGGAAGATCTTAACGTGGTCGCGCGTGAGCAACGCCGCAATGCCGACTGATCAACCGGACACCGCCGGTACATTCGATATCAAAGGCAAGCGGGTCTGGGTCGCGGGCCATCGCGGCATGGTCGGCTCAGCCGTGGTGCGGGCGCTGGAAGGCGAGGGCTGCGAAATCCTGACTGCCGGGCGCGGCGATGCCGATCTCAAGCGGCAGGCCGAGGTCGAGGCATGGATGGCACGGTCGAAGCCCGATGCGATCGTGCTGGCGGCCGCCAAGGTCGGTGGCATCCTCGCCAATGACAGCCTGCCGGCGGAATTCCTGTACGAAAACCTGATGATCCAGGCCAACGTCGTCGAAGCGGCCTATCGCGCCGGCGTCCAGAAGCTGCTGATCCTCGGTTCAAGCTGTATCTACCCCAAGCTCGCGCCCCAGCCGATCACCGAGGACGCGCTGCTGACCGGGCCGCTCGAGTCCACCAATGAATGGTATGCCATCGCGAAGATCGCGGGGATCAAGCTGGGACAGGCTTATCGCAGGCAATATGGCTGCGACTTCATATCGGCCATGCCGACCAATCTTTACGGCCCGGGTGATAATTTCGACCTCGACTCAAGCCATGTCCTCCCCGCACTGATCCGGAAGGCGCATGAGGCCAAGGCGAGCGGCGCCGACAGCTTCACGATCTGGGGCACCGGCACGCCGCGGCGCGAATTCCTGCATTCCGATGACTGCGCTTCGGCGCTGATCCATCTACTGAAGAACTATTCCGGGCATGAGCATGTCAATGTCGGCTCGGGCGAGGACATCGCGATTGCCGACCTCACGGGATTGGTCGCCAGGGTCGTCGGATTCGAGGGCGAGGTGAAGCATGATCTCGGCAAGCCCGACGGCACGCCGCGCAAGCTGATGAGCAGCGACAAGCTTCGTGGGCTCGGCTGGCAGCCGAAGATCGGCCTGGAAGACGGCATCCGCACGACTTACCAATGGTTTCTCGCCAATGTGATCGGGCGCTGATCGTGCCCGACGCCAACCGCATCCTTGTCGTCACCCGCCATTATGCGCCGGAGCCCACCGGCAGTGCCCCCGTCGTCCAGGAGGCGGCGGAATGGCTTGCGGCGCAAGGTGACGCGGTCGAGGTGGTCACGGTCTGGCCGAACTATCCGCATCCCTTCATCTTCGACGGCTATGCGAAGGGTGAGCGCGACGATGCGATCGAAAAAGCCGTCCATGTTCGGCGGTGGCCGACCTGGCCCGTAAAGGGCCGCAAGTTGCTGAGCCGGTTTGGGCCGGAGCTTCGCTTCATGATGCAGCTTCTGGCGGCACGGGTAACGGGGCGCATTCGTCCATCGCGCCATGTCCTCTCCTTGTGCCCGTCTATTCTCACAGTCCTGGGCGCGTTGCCGCTCAGGGCGAGAGGCGGCCGCCATGTCGTCATGGTGCACGACATACAATCGGGGCTGGGTTCGGCAATCGAAGGCGGCGGTGCGTTGATGGCGATTCTCCAGAAGGTGGAGGCATGGACGCTCAACCGCGCCGATCAGATCGTTGTCCTGTCTCCCGCCATGGAACAGGCGCTGCGCCGGATCGGCGTGCGTACGCCCGCGCTCATCGTGCCGCCGCATATCGATACCTGCGCGATCACGCCGCAGCCGGCGCCTGAAGGTGCCCCGCCGACGCTCATGTACAGCGGCAATCTCGGTCAGAAGCAGGGGCTCGACCAGCTGATCGATCTTGCCGCGTTGCTGAAGGCTGATGCCCCGCATGTCCGTATCCTTGTCCGTGGTGAGGGGTCCGTAAAGGCGAGGCTGGTGGAGCGCGCCGCAGAGATGGGCCACTCCAACATCGTATTCGAGCCGCTCGTCGATAAAGCACAAATCGCCCGCTCACTGGCGGAAGGCGATGTTCATCTCGTGCCCCAGCTTGCCGGCGGCCGCGAGTTCGCGATGCCGAGCAAGGCTTTTGCGATCATGGCGGCCGGGCGGCCGTTCATCGCGACTGCCGACCCCGATTCGCCGATGGCGGCGCTGACCCATGCGCTCGGCGCCGGAATCTGCGTTCCTTGCGAAAATCCCCGTGCCTTCGCCGATGCGGCGCTTGCCCTGCTGGCTGATCCAGAGAGACGGGCGGCAATGGGCGTAGCTGGCCGCGCGCACGTGACGACGGAAGTCGACACGCAAGTGGTGATGCGGAAGATCCGGCAATGTCTCGTCGGAGACGGCCTCACCCTGAAAGATCAGAGCGCGCCTTGTTCTGCATCCATTTCGGCGACGAGTTGACCGATCGCATCGCGGAATGTCTCAACATCGATCATGAAATCATATGGACTCGGGCCGAACGTGCCGGGCCGCCTGCTGCCCGTGCTTTGACCAACGATATAGGCATAGTCCAGTCCCGCGGATTCAGCCACGGTGTAAAAATAAGGATAGGCGTGATCCGAAGGAACGATTTCCAGGATTTTCGTCCCGGGCTGACAGAATGCGATATTGGTCAGACCCGCCCCGTGCGCGCCTATGATCAATCGTGCGGAGCGGAAGAAGTCCGGTTCATTGTCGCATTCTCTAAAATCATAGGTTTCGATTCCGAATGCGGCGAGAACGGGGCCGATCTCGCTCTCATTGGCGATCTTTCGCGTGCCCGCGCGCGGGATGTAGAGCCTTCGGGTCGGCGCTGGAACGACGCCTGTTGCCTTCTGCAGGGTTTCCGGAACGATGCGGGCATAGTTTCGCTTCGTCCCTGGAAAGGTGGTCACGAATAGCGTTTCGGCAGTTATAGCTGGTTCGTCCTCCGCCCAGACGCACTGTTCGGGCCGGACTCCGAGCTTGTTCAGCAAAACCTTCGCGGACGTGGAAACGGGCCGGTTGAGATAGATATGGTCAAAATCCCCAATCGGGTGACCAGCCCGCTCGGCAATTCCGATTCGCGACAACCCGTCGAGGACGTAATGACCATAATTATCGGCGGCGAACTCGGTCACCAGTGACAGGCAAGTGCCATCGAGACGATGGCCTCCGGAGACTGCGCCGAGATTTTGGTCGCGAAGATCCTGTCCGTACCATGTGGTTTCCGCCACGATCTGGCCACTGGCCGTAAAGGCGCGCCCCGCCAAGCCGGACACCGCGCCTTCGGGGAATCGGAGCACGCCCAGTTCCGGCAAGTCTTCAAGCATCGGCAGGAAATTGACCGACCGCGAACCGAATTGTCGGGGCGGACGACGTTGCGCATGGGGATAAGTTACGGCGACCGACCACTGGTCCGGATGACGTTTGATGAAGGATTTCTGGCTGATGACAGCGTGCCTACTCGACAAGCGCCTCCTTACTGTTCGAAACCGCCTGGCCCAAGCACTAGGTGCGAGCATTGCGTCGACTGCCGCCATGCCTTCATTATGAATGCGAGATCTTGTCAGATCAACTGCTTGGCCTTCGATTCCGGCTTGCCGGACCCGCCGCACACTCGCTTCAGCCCATGTTTCCGTCCGCGGCATAGGGCGATGTCTGGCTGCCCACCGTTCCTTTGCCCAGACTTCTTATCAGCCGAACGATCTCGGTTTCAGGACCACGCGCATAGCCGCTGAGCGACCACAGCAAAAGGGTTGCGCCGATATAGACCGTGCCGCCCACGGCGATCAGTTCGGCAATCTGCCAGATGGCCGCGACTTCCTTGGTGGCCTGCAGATTCCACGCCTGTAATGCCCCGCCAGCAAGCACCATCGCCGCGGTGGCGAACAGCGCGCGCGTGTTGGCCCTCAGTTGATCGGCAATGCCCGCGCCGATCAGCTGACTCACCAGTCCCATATTGATCAGCGCGTCGAGTATGCCGCTGACCGCTCTTGCGATCACGATGCCGATAATTCCTCCGCTCAGCACTCCGGCGATCATCAACGGTATCCGGATGGCGAAATTGCGCATGTCGCGTCGGAACAGCCTTCGCGTAGCGCCCTTGGCCATTGCCAGTGGCTGGACGCTGGCGCTTAACGTCTGCAACGCAAACATCGCCGCAAGGATCTGGAGGATCGGCACCGCCCCCAGCCATTTTTCACCGAGCGCCAGCAAGATCAGCGGATGCGCGATGAGGACGAACCCAAAGCCTGCCGGCATGGCTACGGCAAAGATCGTGGATTGCCCAAGTTGGTAGGCGCGTCGCAGGCGGTCCTTCTGGTCGGAGAGCGCCGAAAAGGCCGGAAATAATGTCTGGGCAATCGGCATCGTGGTCTCGCGCGTCGGCAACACCGCGAGGTTTTCAGCGACAGCATAGAGACCGAGCGGATATTTTCCGATGAAATAACCGATGACGAGCTGGTCGAGGCGATTGTTGAGGGTATTGAGCGCGGACCCGAACCAGAGCCAGATGGAAAAATTCATCAGTCCCCTGATGTGGGTGAACCGCAGCCTGGGAGCATATGGGATGATCACATAGGATATGGCGATGGAACATGCCGTCGCGGCCGCGCTGCCGATCACGAGCGCCCAATAGGAGCGGTAATAATAGGCAACCGCCACACCCACCACCAGGCTCGCCAGCT
>Ga0065707_10000491_pt1 | contig 31842 bp, 33 predicted proteins | sample SwiRhicommuniRL3_FD_59094 | JGI IMG/M metagenome (GOLD analysis project Ga0065707, IMG submission 59094) | Switchgrass rhizosphere bacterial communities from Rose Lake, Michigan, USA - RL3 v2 (version 2) | ecosystem: Host-associated > Plants > Roots > Rhizosphere > Soil | place: East Lansing...
TGGTATGAGGAAGTGGAGGAAGTAGATCGCTAATGAGGCGGGTCAGGATTGTCCTCGGGATGATCATACTGATATTTTCAATCATATTATTACTCTGGGGATTCTTGCCCGCGCGACATGAGGTACGGAGTCAGCCCATCTCACCCACTGAACTACAATTGCCAACTCCTGTTTCGTTTCGCTGCGATACCGCATCGCTATCCGGCGCGTCGCTTTCCCAGTTGGTTCCTGTTTTCTAATTCTCATGCGAATCAACAACCGTGCGTTGATCATATCCATTATTATTGCGGTCGCGATTCTATGCGGTTGTACTTTTATTTATTTGCTCACGTCTCAAAGGTCCGCGGCCAGCGCCGTGCCGCCTGACTCATCCAATGAGCCGGCCAATGTCCAGGCAACCGCGCCTCTGCCCTCAGAAATTCCGACCTCCAGCAGCTCTCAGATCACGGCGCTACCGGCCCTCCCTGAACGCCGCCGCTTAACTATAGAATTCCCTCCTCGAATGCGTGCCGGCGATTCGGATTTGGTCCGCTTGACGCTCGAGGTGGATGATCTGGGCAACGTCACACCGACTGCCCAGATTGGCGGGAACGTCATTACGGGGCAAGTGGTCGAGATCCCGAACCTTTATGAATCTCATCAAGTGATTGCTGAGACGCGTTTTGACATCGCGGGATTGGAGATTCGTCCGGCTGAATTGGTAAGTGAGCCACTCTCGCCTGGGAGTTCGGTCACGTTTTACTGGAGCATTCGTCCGCCAGAAGTCGGCGATTATCGCGGAACGATCTGGTTGTACCTGCGTTTTGTAGATAAGCTGAACGGCGCAGAAAGTCGAAAAACGGTATCCGCTCAAATTGTCGAGATCGAAGCGGTGAACTTCCTCGGGCTATCTGCAAATTTTGCGCGGACGACCGGGATTGTTGGTTCAGTAGTGGGGACGGTCATCGGCTTTCCATTTTTGGAGGATATTGTTAAATTCATTTTGAAAAAGCGAAACATGCAAAATTAGTAAACTTAGGACGAAAATCACTGTAGTTGTTGACATCGTTTCAAGCCGGGCGATTGTTCTTTATGGTACAATTTCGCCGCTTGTAATACAAATTTTGCCGTAATAGATATATTCGCCATGGAGAACCTATGAGTCAGTGGATTTACATCGGATTGTTCTTCATTGTAGGACTCATCATCCCGGTCGGCGCGATTGCAGCTGCATGGATTTTGGGACCGAGGAAAGCCAATCCCATCAAACAATCAACTTATGAATGTGGTATCGAGACNGTTGGAGACAGCTGGATACAGTTCAAGGCCCAATATTACATCTTTGCCCTGGTGTTCCTGGTCTTTGATGTTGAAACTGTTTTTCTGTTCCCCTGGGCTGTGAAACTGAGTCAGCTTGGGCTGTTTGCTGTCCTAGAGGGTATCGTCTTTATAATGATCCTCATTGTGGGCCTCGTTTATACCTGGCGCAAGGGGATGCTGGAGTGGGTGTAGGCCTAGCATATTTGGGAGAAGGCTGATTGGACGGGTCTGTCCATTCAGCCTTTTCTTTGTGTAACAGGAGAGCTAAATGAGCTTTTGGAACGATCCTCTCAAAGTAGCTGCCGATTGGTTAATGGGCATCTTCACAGGCTGGGGAATGCCTGAGATCGCCGCGCAGATCGTGATCGGCTTTCTGGGCGTCCTTCTTTTGATCAGCCTGCTGATGGTGCTGGATATCTTTCTCGTGTGGGTGGAGCGGAAGGTGGTCTCGCGCTTTCAGGATCGCATCGGCCCGAACCGCGTCGGTCCATTTGGGTTGATCCAGCCATTCGCGGACATCATCAAGTTAATCATTAAAGAAGATACGACTCCCGGTGGCGCGGATAAGGTGGTCTACAACATTGCGCCCATGCTTTCCATGATGTCAGTATTGATCCTGTGGGCAGTGGTGCCACTTGCGCCGCGCATCATCGGCGTGGATTTGAACATCGGCGCGTTATATATCATCGCTGCGGGTGCCATTGGCACGCTCTCCATTATTATGGCGGGCTGGTCGTCGAATAACAAATTCGCCCTGATCGGCGCGTTCCGTCAGGTGGCGGTGATGGTTTCGTTTGAAATTCCCATGCTTGCTACTTTGTTAATTCCGACTATTTTTGCAGGATCGATGGGACTGAATGCCATCATTGAAAAACAGAATATCTGGTTCGTTTTTCTGGCTCCCCTTGGAGCGTTGATCTTTCTGATCGCAGCGATTGCGGAGCTGGGACGGGCGCCCTTCGATATGGCTGAAGGGGAATCAGAACTGGTCGCCGGCTACAACACTGAATATTCAGGCATGAAATTCGGCATGTTCTATGCAGGCGAACTTTTGCACGCCTTTACCTTTGGCGGCTTCTGGTCCATCCTGTTTTTCGGCGGATATCGCTTCCTGGGGCTGGAGCAGGTCAGCGCCTTCTTGGCGATTGCCGTGATCATATTCAAGGCCTTTATCGGTTACTGGATCATCATGTGGGTCAAATACACTCTCATGCGCATCCGCATTGATCACATGCTGGGATTTAACTGGAAGTTCCTCACACCGCTTGCCTTTACTCTTTTGATGGTGGTCGCATTAATGAATGCGCTCCTTGCTGGAACTCCCGCCTGGATCTATGTCTCAGGCATGTTCCTGTCGAACCTTGTTCTCGGATGGATCGCTCTGGAGATTGCTCGCTCCTTTAGCCGCAAGGAACGCGAAAAGGTGGAAGGGATGAAAAAAGTAGTAACGACTTAAGTCGTTACCACCATTGGAGAATCACATGACTGGTGAACAAATCATTTTCCTCTTGGTTGCCCTCTTTACGCTGGGCTCCGGCTTCATGGTTGTGACGACGGGCAATCTCGTCCATGCCGCGTTGTGGCTTGTGTCTACCTTGTTTGGGGTGGCAGTGACCTATGCCCTCTTGAACGCGACGTTTCTTGCCGTCGTTCAGGTGGTCGTTTACATCGGCGCGATTGCCATCCTGTTCATCTTTGCGGTGATGCTCACCCGCAAGGATATGCGTGACCAGGGGCCGCAAATGAACAGGAACTGGTGGGTGGGTGCATTGCTAGCAGCGCTTACTTTCGTCGGGCTGTTCTTCCTACTTCAGGGTTGGAGTGGCTTATCGACAACCGCCGCAGACATTCCAATTGGGTTTGATTCGATTTCCGAGTTGGGCAATGCACTGGTCTCACCGGATGCCTATGTCCTTCCGTTCGAAGTTGCGTCTGTTCTTTTGGTGGCAGCGTTAGTGGGCGCGGTCTACGTCGCGTTCAATCGGAAATAAAGAGGCGTTCATGGTTCCAATTTCCTGGTATCTCATTTTTGCTGCATTGCTCTTCAGTATGGGTCTGTTCGGCGTCCTTTCTCGAAGGAACGCGGTTGCGATTTTGCTTGGCATTGAATTAATGCTTAATGCTGTGAACATCAATCTGGCTGCATTCTGGAGATATGGGGATGTCGCTCAGATGGCCGGACAGGTGTTTGCAATCATAGTCTTCGCCGTGGCGGCAGCGGAAGTGGCCGTGGGCCTCGCGCTGGTAATCTCTGTATATCGCCGTCGCAACACGGTTGTGGCGGACGAAATCGATATGATGAAGTGGTAGGGACAATATGACGAATATAGAGACTATTAAGTTACTCACTTGGCTGATCCCACTCCCTCCCATCCTGGCGTTCTTCCTAATCGTGCTGTTTACCAACAAAAATAAGGCGCTGAGTCATACCATCGCGGTTGGGGCTGCATTCCTTTCTTTTCTTGGTAGCATGGGTGTTTTCCTATATGCCCTGGGAGTGGAGCATTTTGGCGAGCATCCGATTGAGTCATCAGTTCCCTGGCTGCCTTTGGGCAAATCTGTTGATACCTATTTCAGAATCGGCGTGTTGGTTGATCCAACAACTGCGGCGATCCTATTCTTTGTGGCAATAACAATCTTTATGATCTTCCTGTACAGCGTGGGTTATCAGAACTTTGGCCAACCCAAGGGCGATCATGACCACAAAGGTTTGCCACCTCATGGCGCGACCGTGGAAGAACATGGACACAAGCACGCTGTCCCATCGGTTGAACCGATGTATTCACGTTTCTTTGCCTTTCTCGGTCTATTTGCCTTTGGCATGTATGTGCTCGTGCTCTCCGATAATCTGCTGACGTTCTTTGTAGGTTGGGAGATCATGGGCTTATGTTCCTATCTCTTGATTGGCTTCTGGTATGCAAAACCTTCTGCCCGCGATGCAGCAGTTAAGGCATTTATGACCACCCGCATTGGCGATGTGTTCATGCTGCTGGGTATTGCTTATCTTTATTACGCGACCGGGACTCTTTCCTTCCGCCAGATTTTTACTGAACAAGTTTTGCATACGCTTGCAACTGTACCCAGCGGTTTTCTTGGGTTCTCTGCCGCAGGCTTGATCGGTCTCTTGCTCTTCATCGGCACGATCGGTAAATCTGCCCAGTTCCCATTACACGTCTGGCTGCCGGACGCCATGGAAGGCCCAACCCCGGTCAGCGCGATGATCCATGCCGCGACGATGGTCTCGGCAGGTGTGTACGCGGTCGTACGCATGTTCCCGCTCCTTAGCCTTGACCCAAGGACGCTGACAATCGTGGCATTCATCGGCGCGTTCACCGCGCTCTTTGCCGCGACGATCGCGGTGGCCCAAAACGATATCAAGCGCGTGCTTGCCTATTCCACCATTTCACAACTTGGTTTCATGATCGCCGCATTGGGCATTGGTGCATATGTGGCAGCCGTGTTCCATCTGATTACTCATGCGTTCTTTAAGGCTTTGCTCTTCCTTGGCTCTGGTTCGGTCATTCACGGTATGGAGCATGGTGTGCTTCATACGGGCAATCATGAGGTAGATCCACAGGATATGTTCAACATGGGCGGCTTGCGCCAGAAGATGCCAATCACGTTCTGGACATTTCTTATTGGTGGGTTTGCTCTGTCTGGTTTTCCGATCATTACTGCGGGGTTTTGGTCAAAAGATGAAATTTTTGCAGATGCATTCGGCAATGGTCATATTTTGGTGTTTATTACTTTGGCAGCAGCAGCATTTCTGACTGCTTTCTACACGATGCGTCAGATCACACTAACTTTCTTTGGAGAACCTCGCACAAAGGCAGCGGAACACGCCCAAGAGACTCCCTGGACGATGACGGCTCCGCTGGTTATTCTTTCGATCTTTGCCATCGCCTATGGCTGGGTTGGTATCCCCGAGGATTTTATGGGTCTGCATCTGCAACCCAGTTGGCTGCATGAATTTGTTGGCGGGACGCTGGCCGAACATCCTGAAGTTGTTGCATTTAGTTGGGTGCCATTTCTAACTTCACTTGTTGTTGCACTTGGTGGTCTGTATTTGGGGTGGGTCACTTATCGCAACGTCAATTCACCTGCAGAAGATCGCTTACAAATCCCGCTTCTCAAGAACAAGTATTACTTTGACGAATTCTATGATCGCGTTTTTGTCAAACCTGCCTACTGGTTTGCAGAGAATGTTGTTTATAAGTTTATAGATCAAGGCATCATTGATGGCATCCTGCACATCTTTGGTCCTGCCACACAAGGCCTGGGCGCATTTATCCGTAACAATTTCGATCTGCCCGTGATCAATCGCTTTTTCGGCGATGGCTCAGCCGATGTGACCTACTGGTTTGGCGGTAAATTGCGTGCTGTCCAAACGGGACGCATCCAGCAGTATCTCATGTTCGCGTTGGTGATATTCATTGCCATCGGCGCGGTACTGTATTTCTTCCTGCTGGCTTAAGGAGTACGTGATGAATTTCATCGATGCTCATCTTCTCTCACTCATTTTATTCGTCCCAGCACTTGCAGCGGTCATCATATTATTCCTGCCAGCGGGTGAAAATAAACTGTTTCGCTGGTTTGCGTTCGGGGCAAGTCTCATCCCATTGATATTGTCACTGGTTGTCTGGTTCCGTTTCGACGCGAATCAATCTGGCTTTCAATTTGAAGAAGCCTACGTTTGGTACCAGGCGATTGGCTCCTCGTTGCATTTGGGTGTAGATGGTCTCTCCCTCACTATGGTTTTACTGACCACAATCCTAATGCCACTAGGTATCCTGGCCTCGTTCAGCATCAATGACCGTGTCAAACCATACATGATGTTGTTCCTCTTCCTCGAAACAGGCATGCTCGGCGTGTTCATGGCGCTCGACCTTTTGATCTTCTTCGTCTTCTGGGAAGTAGGTCTTGTGCCGATGTATTTCCTGATCAATCAGTGGGGGAGTGCCAATCGGAATTATGCGTCGCTCAAATTCCTGATCTATACCATGGGTGGATCGCTTGGGCTCTTGCTTGCGATCCAGATGCTTGGTGTTCTTTTCGGGACCTATGATCTGGTCACGTTATATCAGCGCTGGAACTCCCTGAATCCTGCAGATACCCTTTTAGGTTTACCGGTCCAAACAGTGAAGAGTGTTGCCTTCTGGGCATTCACGATTGCCTTTGCGATCAAGGTTCCCATATGGCCCTTCCACACCTGGCTCCCTGACGCACATACGGAGGCGCCAACCGCGGGTTCGATGATCCTGGCGGGTGTGTTGCTCAAACTTGGCGCGTATGGTTTCCTGCGACTCATTCTGCCCTTGTATCCAGCTGAGGCAAAGATCTTCGCAGGAGCGCTGGCTCTCCTTGCGACCGCCGCGATCGTCTTTGGCGCATTGGCATCCTATGCTCAAACTGACTTCAAGCGACTGGTCGCGTACTCTTCGGTCAACCATATGGGTTTTGTCGTCCTTGGCATCGCGGCAGCCGCTTTCGCGTCTGGAACGCTCGACGCGAACATTGCCTTGAACGGCGCGATCCTGCAGATGTTCAATCACGGTTTATCAGCGGCTGGCATGTTCTTTCTGGTGGGTGTGATCTATGAGCGCACACATACTCGCAACCTTGAAGAGCTTGGCGGATTATTCCCCCTTGTACCAATTTATGGCGGTATCCTGATTTTCACCAGTATGGCTTCGCTGGGTTTGCCTGGACTCAATGGCTTTATCTCTGAATTCCTGGTCGTGCGAGGCTCATGGCCTATTCTGACTCTTTACACAGTCATTTCAATGCTTGGCTTGCTCTTCACGGGCGCTTACATCCTGAAAGGGATCAAGAAAGTTTTGCACGGCCCGTTGAACGAGCATTGGGCGCACGGTGAACATCGCTTGACCGAGATCAATACACGCGAAATCCTTGTCATGGTTCCATTGATGGGACTCATCTTATGGATCGGCATCTGGCCCGCATGGATCCTGGATGTAATCAACAAAGCTGTGGGTATGCTGTTCTAAGAGGTGGATGATGAATTTCCCTGTTCTGAGTGTCATCACGTTTACACCGATCGTTGCGGGAGTTTTGATCCTGTTATTGCCCGCCCAGCGGAAAAATGAAGCTCGCGCGGTGGCGCTTGCGGCCGCGACCTTCGCCTTGATCCTGTCCTTCTGGGTGTACTTTCATTACGATCAGGCCGCCGCGGGGTATCAATTTGTTGAACAATATAACTGGCTTCCTGCGCTGGGCATCAGCCTGCACTTTGGCGTGGATGGCATAAGTACGCCGCTTGTCCTGCTCACCGGCGTCGTGATGTTCACAGGTGTGCTGATTTCGTGGGGTGATGACGACAAACATGTGATGGCTGGCATTCAAGACCGACCGCGTGAGTTCTTTGCCTTCCTGTTCATCCTTGCCAGCGGCGTGTTCGGCGTGTTTGTCTCGCTTGATCTGTTCATGCTGTTCTTCTTTTATGAGATCGCGGTGTTCCCGATGTACCTGCTCATTGCGATCTGGGGCTGGATCGTCACCCGCGAATACGCCGCCATGAAATTGACGCTATACCTCTTCTTTGGTTCAGTGATTTCCTTGGTTGGTGTGATTGCCATGTATTGGGTGGCAGGCAAGAACACAGGCGTTTTTACATTCGATATGCTTGAAATGGAGAAGGCTGGTTTCTCGCAAACTTTCCAAAATATCTGGTTTCTCCCGGTCTTCCTGGGTTTTGCAGTGCTGGGTGGCATTTGGCCATTCCACAACTGGTCACCAGATGGACATGTGGCCGCACCGACCGCCGTATCCATGTTCCACGCGGGTGTACTGATGAAACTCGGTGCCTTCGCTGCGTTGCGCGTGGGCATTATGCTCCTGCCTGAAGGTGCAAAGACCTGGTCCTGGCTGATCATGTTATTTGCAGCTGTTGCTGTGGTCTATGGTGCCTATATCGCCTTTGTGCAAATGGACTTCAAATATATGGTGGGTTTCTCGTCTGTTTCGCATATGGGATTGGTGATGCTGGGCTTTTCCACTCTCAACCGTCAGGGTCTGCTTGGCTCGGGACTGCAAATGTTTTCACACGGTGTGATGACAGCCCTCTTCTTTGCTGTTGTCGGTATGATCTATGATCGGGCGCATACCCGCCAAATTCCGGAACTCGGTGGGATAAGCAAGATCATGCCGTTCGCAACTGCCGGTTTTATTATCGGTGGTCTTGTCTCCATGGGTATGCCTCTTTTCTCCGGCTTTATCGCGGAGTTTCCCATCTTTCTGGGCGTCTGGGGCCGGCAATGGCTGGTAGCTGTCATTGCAAGTATTTCCATTATCATTACTGCGGCTTATATCATGCGCAATATCCGGCAGGTTTTCTTCGGCGAAATGCCGGAGAAGTTCGAAGGTCATCTGACCGATATCACCATCCTGGATAAAGTCGCGATCACGACGCTCTGCCTGTTTATGATTATTATCGGTTTGTTCCCAAGCTTTATGGTCCCAATGGTACAAACCGGTGTTGAAAATATCCTGCGCCTGNTGGGAGGTGCATAGTGTTTACATCAACAACGTTCGCATCNATCCTCCCCGAAATTCTAATTCTTGCTCTTGGGATGCTGGTACTNATCGTCGAGCCGTTTTGGAAGGAAGAGCAGCGTCGCANTGTGGGCTGGCTGACCGCCGGTGGTCTGCTAATTTCTATGATCATCAGCCTGCTCTTTGGCCAGCCCGGTGCACCGACGACGACGCTGGGTGGAATGGTCCGTTTTGACTGGCTTGGCTTTTTCTTCAAGATGCTCTTCATGTTCGCGGGGTCAGTAACCGCACTGCTCCTGATGGATAACGAGAAAGTAGGACGCCGTGGTGAGGCCTATCTCTTGCTCCTGGCTTCGCTTCTCGGCATGGACCTGATGGCTGTCTCCGCTGATTTGATCATGCTCTACCTCGCGATCGAGACCACCTCCATTCCACTTTATGTACTTTCGGGCTTCATGCTGGCTGACGAAAAATCGACCGAAGCCGGTTTCAAATATCTGCTCTTCGGCGCATTGACCTCCACAATCATGCTCTATGGGTTTAGTTTGATCTTTGGCTTTTCAGGGACAACAGATATTTATCAGCTGGCGGCTAAGTTCCAAACTGGCAATTTATCGCTTCTGGCAGCTTTAGGAATACTGGCTCTTATCCTGGTGGGAATTGGCTTCAAGGTATCCATCGTGCCGTTTCATTTTTGGGCGCCGGATGTGTACGAAGGCGCGCCGACTCCTGTCGCTGGATTTTTATCCACGGCCTCGAAGGCCGCGGGGTTTGCTGTGCTGGTGCGCCTGTTCTTTGTGGCCTTCCCCGCGGGTACTGACCTGGCTCGGCTCTGGGTTCCCTCACTGGCAGTTCTTTCGGCTGTCACAATGACTGTGGGTAATTTACTCGCTCTTCCGCAGACCAATATCAAGCGCCTGATTGCGTTCTCTTCCATTGCTCATGCAGGTTATGCAATGATTGGGGTGGTGGCGTTGAGTCAACTGGGCGCGGCAAGTGTGGTCTTTTATCTTGCAGCTTATATCCTGACGAATCTGCTTGCCTTTGGTATTATCATGGCGTTCAGTCGGATCACCGGACTCGAGGACCTCAAAGATTACGCTGGTATGAGCCGCCGTTCGCCGTGGCTGGGCCTCATGATGTTGGCCGCGTTCCTGTCGCTGGCGGGAATGCCTCCGTTTGGAGGCTTTGTAGCCAAGGTAGTAGTCTTTGCCGCAGGCATTCAGGCTGGTTATGTCTGGCTGGTGATCATCGGCATCCTCAATTCGGTCATTGGTGTGTACTACTATTTGAATGCGATGAAGTATGTGTATCTTTATCGAATGCCAGAACAGGATGAAGAGAGTCATCCACTGCCGCTGACACGCCCTTACGTGATTGCGTTAGCAGTGCTGGTGATTGGCGTGATCCTCATAGGAACAGTCTTTGCACCTTGGTTCGGTTGGTCCGACGCGGCTGCACTAAACCTATTTTAGTTTGGAGTTTAGAGGCTTGCTCTAAGTGGTTAGCTGCTATGACGAAAGTGAGTATCATCTTTATTAATAGCGACATTTGTTATCTGATTTGACATAGTTTTTTCAGTTATAATTCGTGCAACATGGGACAATCTGGACAGAAGGGCAGAAGCATCCTCAACACATTACTTGTGGTGATGATTGGTCAAGTGGGCTGCCTGACGCTGATTATCATCCTGGCTTCTGTTTTTGGCGGATTGTGGCTGGATAAAACGTTCGGTACGAAGCCGGTTTTTACACTGATTTTGTTGTTTGCTGGAGTTCCCGTTTCGGTGTTCGTAATGCTGGTTGTGGCACGCAGGACCCTGGCTCGGTTGAAGGACAAAGCAGAAAAAGACACTAATAGTTCGTCGTAGGAGGCGCACTTTGGAACAAGTACAACGCAGACCCTGGCGCCGCTGGGTCGTTCTGGTACTGATGATCGTGGGATTTATTTTGGGCGGGATTTTTGTACCTATTCAGCCTGAGATCGCGGTTGCCCCAGAAAGATTAATTAAAGAACCGATTATCGAGAATTTTCTTGGTCTCGGTCCTCTTTATTTGGTGAATACACTTCCTACCCTGGCGGTGACCATTGTCTTGTTGGTGGTGGTTGCTTACTTCACCAATCGGTCTCTAAAGCGAAGCGCGGAAACAGATCTTGTGCCGCGCGGCATCGGCAATGTGATGGAAGCCATCCTGGAAATTCTCTACAATCTTACGGAAGGTTCTGCGGGTGCAAAGTGGGCGAAGGCAATTTTCCCCTGGTTCGCGACCATCCTGATTTATGTGTTGTTCGCCAATTTACTCAAGCTCATCCCGGGTTTTGAGTCGGTTGGTGTACTACATCAGGTTGCACAAGGCCATCCGGCCTCCAACGGCATTCTTATGCCTGGAGAAGTTGAGAACGGCTATATCCTTGCTCCGTTCTTCCGCGGTATCTCCGTAGATTTGAACTTTACGGCTGCGCTCGCGTTGGTGGCTGTTGTCATGATCCAGGTGATTGGGTTCCGCGCCCAGGGATTTGGCTACCTGGGCAAATTCTTCAACACGCGCAGAATGTTCAAAGTGCCGTTTTTCGGCGCGATGGACTTTTTGGTTGGCTTGCTGGAGTTGATCTCGGAACTCTCCAAGATCCTCTCGTTTGCCTTCCGTCTTTTCGGAAATATGTTTGCAGGGATCGTGCTGGTCGCGATCGTAGCAGGTTTACTTGGAAAGATTTCCATTTTGCCCGCGATGGTCATGATGTTCGAATTGTTCGTGGGCGTGATCCAGGCGTTTGTATTTGGTATGTTGACCATGGTCTTTATGGCGCAAGCCACTCAGGGCCACGGAGAAGAGCACGCAGAAGCTCACTAACATCAAAGATTAATAGGAATAGTGAAGGAGTTAAAGATGGAAGGCAATATTTTAGATGCAATGCGCTACGTGGGTGCGGGCTTGGCAATGATTGGTGCGGCGGGCGCGGGCGTGGGAATTGGTCTGAGCGTGCAGGGCGCGCTGACAGGCATGGCTCGCAACCCGGATACTTATGGGAATCTGTTGACCAACATGATCCTCGGCATCGCTTTCTCGGAAGCGATCGCGATTTACTGTCTGGTGATCGCGTTTCTCATGCTCTTCAAAGTTGTGTAATCAGATAGGAGCAACACATGGAACAACTTGGTCTTAATCTTGGCCTGATCATCGTTCAAATCATCGCGTTTATCATTGTGTTCCTCACTTTGAACGCCTGGGTTTACCAGCCGATGTTGGACATGATGGAAAGCCGTAAGCAGAAAATTGCACAGGGATTGGAAGATGCCCGCGTCGCAGCAGAAGCCCGGGCCGACGCGGAAAAAGAAGCTGCCAAAGTCATCGCTGATGCGCAAACAGAAGCCAGTAAGATCGTTCGTGAAGCCACAGATCGCGCCGCGGTCGCTGGGCAGGACGTGAAAACGGCTGTCGAAGCAGAAGCTGTCAAGACCCGCGAATCTGCGGTCGCGGAGGCTGAAGTGGAACGCAACCGCATCCTTGGTGATTTGCGAAGTCAGGTTGCCTCACTTGCCATCGCGGCCGCGAACAAACTGGTTGGCGAAGCGCTGGACGAGAAGAAACAACACGCTTTGCTCGATGAGTTCTTCTCCGGCGTGAAGTCGGGCAGAGTAGTTGTTTTAAATGATGCCAATTTCAAGGGTGAATTTGCTCAAGTGACAAGCGCCCTTCCGCTCCGCAAGGATGAAGAAGAATGCGTCAAGGATGATGTTCTTGCGAGAGCAGGCGCAAAAGAAGTTACCTTCCGTGTCGACCCAGCCATTCTGGGTGGGCTTGTTATCCGTGTGGGCGACAAGGTTCTGGATAGCTCGGTCGCGGGCAAGCTGGAAGGTCTTCGCCAGAACCTGAAGTAAAAGTTACAGGATTTTCGAAGTCTACAATAAGGGTTTTGGTAAAATAACCGAAGCCCTTTTTATTTAAACATGCCGAATCACAAATCTCTTCAAAAAATTTTTGCAGAATTGCCTCTGCCTTTTTGTATGGTAAATATTCCTGATATCCCGATTACAGGAATTTCCATTGATAGCCGCACCGTCAAACCCGGTCATCTTTTTGTGGCGATGAAGGGGAGTGCTGTTGATCGTCATGATTACATTCCGAAAGCAATTGACAGTGGGGCAGTTGCTGTAGTGGGTGAGCGGGACATAAGCAGACTCCCCGTCCCATATATTCGACTCGAAAACCCGCGTCGCGCGTTGACTTGGATCGCGGCCGCGTTTTACAATTGGCCAGGTCGCAAGCTGACGGTGATCGGTGTAACAGGTACAGATGGCAAGACTACTGCGACAAATCTTATTTATCAGGTTTTGCGGGTCGCGGGTCTCAAAGCTGGCATGATTTCAACGGTCAACGCAGTGATCGGAAATGAAGTACTGGATACAGGCTTCCACGTCACCACGCCGGACGCGCACGAGGTGCAGCGCTATCTTGCCAAAATGGTGCAGGCAGGCTTAACGCATGTTGTCCTCGAAACGACCTCGCACGGCTGGGCACAATATCGCGTGGATGCCTGTGAATTTGATATTGGTGTGGTGACGAACATTACGCATGAGCATATGGATGAACATGGTTCTTATGAAAATTATCGAGCCGCAAAAGCGAGATTGTTTTCAAGTTTGGAGATCACTTCTGAAAAACCTCAGGGCAACCCGCGCTTGGGAGTGATTAATCGTGATGATGTTAAGTCGTTTGATTTTTTAAATGAATTTATCAAAGTCAGGAAGCTGAATTACGGATTGAGTGAAGATGCTGATGTCCGCGCGGTCGATGTAAACTATAGCCCATGGGGAATACATTTCACCGCGGAGAGCAGGGACTTTAGCATTCCTGTTTCAAGTAAATTAGTCGGCGCGTATAATGTTTCGAATTGTCTTGCTTCATTGACAGCCGTTGTTTATGGACTGAAGATTAGGCCCGAAGTCGCTGCGCAAGGAATCGCCTCATTGGAAGGAATCCCCGGTCGTATGGAACGAGTTGACATGGGTCAGAACTTTACAGCCATTGTTGATTTCGCTCATACACCGAATGCATTGAAAGTCACCTTAGAGGCCGCAAAAGAAATGCTTTCTTCCAGGGCAGAGGGGGATAGGGACCAGGGGCGCATTATTTCTGTTTTCGGCTCGGCGGGTTTGCGTGACAAAGCCAAACGCCGCATGATGGCAGAGACCTCGGCAGAGCTGGCTGATCTGACAGTGCTGACGGCCGAAGATCCGCGCACCGAATCGCTGGAAGGAATCCTTGAGGAGATGGCAGTTGGGGCGAGGTCCAGAGGTGGGCACGAGGGCGAAACGTTCTGGCGAGTCCCGGATCGAGGCGAAGCAATCCGCTTTGCACTGCACCTGGCACGCGCTGGCGATATCGTCGTGTATTGCGGGAAGGGACATGAACAGTCCATGTGCTTTGGGGCGCGCGAACATTTATGGGATGACCGGATTGCGATGCGCGCGGCATTGGCTGAATTACTGGGTATGGAAGGGCCGAAGATGCCTTATTTGCCAACTCAGGATACTCAAGAAGAGGAATGGCTTACATGGAAGTAAAACCTGTGGTGTTGACCGGTCAGCATGTGCGTTTGGAGCCACTGACCGAAGAGCATGTCCCTGGTCTGGCTGAGATCGGTGCGGGACAAACGTTTTGGGATTTTATGTTGTATGGGAATATCAATACCGTTGACGATATGCGCGACTGGGTGCGGGATATTCTCGGCCGCGCAGAGAAAGGAACTGACCTTCCTTTTGTTGCCATTCACCTGGCATCTGGCCGCGTGGCAGGGGCAACACGTTATTTGAACATCATGTCAAAAGATCGTGGTTTGGAAATCGGCGGCACATGGTACGGACCTGAGTTTCAGCGCACGCCAATGAATACAGAGTGCAAATATTTGCTTTTAAGTCATGCATTTGAAACCTTGGGTTGTATCCGAGTCCAATTGAAGACGGATTTGCGGAATGAGCGTTCACAAAAAGCGATTGAGCGCATCGGCGCGGTTAGAGAGGGAATTCTTCGCAATCATATGATTTTGCCCGATGGACGCTATCGGCATTCCGTGTTTTACAGCATTTTGGATACAGAATGGCCCCAGGTAAAGCAGAGATTAGAAGCGATGATGACTAAGGGAAACCGTTTGCCTTGAAGGCTGACTAAACCGGTCCACTTTTGCTCGCATGCGAGTGTTAGCAGCGGTGCCAATCAAAAGGTGAAGACTTGCTTTCTCATGTAGCAGTAACCACGTATATATGGTCAGAATGGGAATAACCCTCAAACATTAAATCCTTTTCATACTTCATCCCAATCTTCTCAGCGACGCGAATGGATGCTACGTTGGATGGATCAATCATCGCAATGAGGCGCTTGATTGCTAACGTAGAGAATGCAAAGTCACGAACCCCGTAGGCAGCTTCTGTAGCATATCCCTGTCCCCACGCTGAGCATGCCAGGCGGTAGCCAATCTCAATTTCCGGTTGCCCATCTACATCTGGAAAGAAAAATAAGCCACAATACCCAATCACATTCTGGCTGGCTAGTTCAACGACAGCATATGGACCATATCCCCATGTCAGGTAGTGTTCAAGGCAAGTGTGCAGCCAGCCATCTACCCATTCTTTTGTTTGTACGCCATCGCTAAAACGCATTACGTCCGCGTCGCAGAAAATGCGATACATCGGCTTGCGGTCTGTGATTTGGAAGTGTCTCAGAAAAAGTCGCTCTGTCATCAACCTGAACATATGGCTTACTCATCAAGTATGAGTGACTGATCGAGCCAATTCTCCGGGTCAGTCGTGTAGACTGCAAAAATGCGAAATGGGCCCGGTTCGCTCTTATCAAATTTCCCCACCTCCAGGTTTCTCTTGGCCTCTTCAAATGATTCGAAGAGACAGTGAGAGTTGGTATTGATTTCACTCGCAAGATGATTGCACGAAAGTGGCGAGCACTCTGGGTTTGTTCCGACACTGAATGTCACAACATCGTATCCATGAAATTCCCTTTTGACCGGTTGGATGATATTTGTGGGAAAAGACTCCGGTTCAAAGCTCAACCATTCCTTTTGCTCTGCATCGAATTCTTTTTCATAGACCTCATAATAAAAGAATGTAATACCCTCTAGATCAAGGCTGTTTTCGCGAGCTAGCTCCTGTATGATTTGTGAACTGTCAAAAAACCAATACCCATTGTGCCGCCAGAATTTTATGTACTCCATAAAATTTTCAGAAGTGCAGCTGCTGACTGAGTAAATATCTTTCACTGCGGGCGCTTTCAGCCAGGCTGGGCAAGGAGCGACCCTTTTAGCCAAATATCCAACACTGATCATATAAAACCTGTGATTAAGCGCTGTTAACTTACCAAAACCACGGCCTCGCCTTCAAGCACCACCTTATCATCTTGATTGGCGCAAACGGTGTTGAGCGTAACAATTGGCTTATCAGAACGGACATTTTTCACTTCCACGGTCGCGGTGATCACATCGCCCGGATAAACAGGCCCCTTGAACTGCAAGGTCTGGCTGAGATATACTGTTCCGGGACCGGGCAGATCATTTGCGAGTGTAGCCGAGATCAGCCCGGCCGCGATCATCCCGTGCGCGATTCGGCGACCGAAGCGCGTACCCGCCGCGTAGGCGTCATCCAGATGGACAGGGTTGGTATCCCCGGTCAGGTTGGCGAAGGAACGGATCATTTCATCGCTGATCGTTTGGGTCCTGGAAGCTTTATCGCCAGGTTTGAGAGAAGGCATAAGAGTCTCCTATGACAGAAATTATTCCTGTGAATTTGCTGGTCCACTCGGATTGAGGATCAAAATATATTCTTCAATATCTTCCCCAAATATTTTCGAGAAAAACTTGTCTTCTGTAACAACCTTGAACCCACATTTTTCCAAGACCCGTTTGGAAGCAATGTTATGTTTAGCAACATGCGCGTACAACGGTCGCGTCTCGATAAGATCGAGAAATTGTGCCAGAGCCTGACTTGCGATTCCTTTTCCCCAGAATTCCTTTCCAAGCCAGTAACCAACTTCACGTTCACCTAATTGCTCGAAACAGACGATGTTCCCCGCTACACTTCCCTCAAAAACAATGGTCTTGATCAACACGGAGTCATCTGCCAGGATCTTAATCCAATGCGCCATGAATGCCTCCTTGTTTCGGGGCGGAAAGGTTGCCATTTGAATTGCATCTGGATCCAGTTGTTGTTCATAAAAAATAAGAAGGTCACTTTCAAGCGTATCGCGGAGGTGAACAGAGTTCGCCATAAGAGTCTTTCTGAATTATACGCCTGTGCCCGGTCATTGGCCTTTTCATAAGCAAAATCGGCTCTTCCATTGGAAGAGCCGATTAAGAATTGTTCTTTTGCCTGCATCAGGATCAGTGCACTACCTGCAAGACAATTTTGCCATAGGCATGCTTGGCATCCAGTATTTCGTGCGCCCTTCGGATTTCTCGAAGCGGGAGGAGGGTAGAAACATATGGCTTGAGCTGACCACTATCCACCATTTTGGCGACTTCGGTCAGTGTGGGCCCAATGGGTGGAGCAGTAGCAATAAAACCTGCACGTACATTATGTGCTGCCGCAGTCTCTTCTGAAGGCGGCTGAATCGTTGAAAGCATGATACCCCCCGGTTTCAGTACCTTCCAGGAGCGTTCGAGAGTTTCCCCTCCCATTAAATCGAGAACAACATCCACATCCCTGACAGTATCCTCGAAGGCTGTCGTCGCATAATTAATTGCTTGATCTACGCCTAATTCCTCTAGGAAATCGATATTGACGGATGCGGTACCAATCACCTTGGCACTCCGCAATTTTGCCAGTTGTACTGCCATATGACCAACGCCGCCCGCTGCGCCATGGATCAGCACGGTCTGGCCGGAGGAAAGGTTCGCCAATTCGTAGAGTCCCTGCCAGGCGGTAAGTGTGACGTGAGGCAGAGCTGCACGGTGAATATGGTCCAGAGACTCAGGTGGACGCGCAACATCCGCGGCATAGGCCAGGACATATTCAGCATTTGCGCCATCCCGAAATACACCGGCTCGAGTATAGACGACATCGCCGGAGGACACATTTGTTACCCCTTCCCCTACCTCCTCGATCACACCTGAGACATCACTTCCAAGAGTAAGTGGAAAAGAATAATTAAACCAGGAATGCATATACCCATTCCGAGCCGCAATATCAAAAGGGTTGACCGAAGTAGCATGAACACGGATCAATACTTCACCGGGTCCAGGGGTTGGGCGGGGCATCTCTTCATAAGAAAGGACCTCAGGGCCGCCGTAAGAATGAATTCGTACTGCTTTCATAGTTCTAAACCTCCGTTTCAAAAATGATTGATATAAATTAAATTGGCAGACTTATACGTCGAATTGTGTGTAAATTGCCCGGTGCCTATAACAAGCTTTACTTCTCTACCTCCTAAATCCAGAAAAGTTGAATATGGGATTACCATGTGAATAATAACTTACATTCATTATTATTACTATCCAATTATTCAGGTTTCACAACACATGATTCAAGACAAAGATACGAGCAAGAGGTTACACTGACAACCAGCTACGCTACTGTAAGAGGTGTTGGTTGCGGCATGGAAAGGCGGTTGAGCAGGAAGAGCCCAAGGGCGCTGGTCAGGCCAAGGAGCAGACCTCCAACCCAAATGGCATGTGGCGCAATGTTATCGTTGAGAAATCCGCCGATCATCGGAGAAAGAGTGCGGGCAAGCCCCCAGCCAAGCCAGTAGATCGACATGTAACGACCGCGCAGATCTGCAGGTGCCCGATCCGCCACATATTTGCTGGCAGTCGGAACAAGAGTGAGTTCTCCAAAGGTGAGGATCACCATGCTAAGCCAAAATCCCCAAAAACTACTCATCAGGGCAACACTACCGGTGCCCACTGCATAGATCAACATGGCAACACTGAGCACGGGAAGAGTACGGTGTTTCCGAGTGATGCTTGTGACAACGTATTGTGCAAAGACACACATCAGCGCATTGGTGGTGGGAATCCAACCGTAGAGGGCCTCCGGGATCCCATAATTCGTCTTGGCGTAAACAGGCATCAAGATCCAGAGCATGGTGGGCGCTATTAATCCAACGCTAGTCGTGGCAACGAAAGCCATGTAATTTTTGTCCTGGAATACGCGCCAATAGCCTTCAGATTGCGATGGGTTCTCATCGACATCCTTAATCACGTCAATAGGCCCGGGTTTGAACGGTGCGATCAGGCGTTTCAAGGATATAGGAGGACTCAAGCGCCACCAGGGAGAGGCTTTTGAAAGGGTTTGTATATTAAGTGTTTCACGTGCCAGAAAAAAAAGGAGCAAGCTGTAGATAAGAAAACCGGTCCCGGCCGCATAAAAGGCAAGATCATACGAACGCGTGGCAAGAAACCCACCCATGGCGGGACCCAGCGCGAAGGCAGCGTTATTGGCAATGCGATTGATGGCATAGGCGTCAGTCCGTTTTTCAGAGGGGATCATATCGGCGAGCATCGCGTCCGCGCCCACCTGATAAAGCGGATTCGACAAGCCGATCATGATCATCAGCCCAACGAATTGTGGATAGGTCTCTGCGCCCATCAAGAGAAAATAGGCGAGACCATTAACCGTAAGGCTGAAGTTCATCACTATTTTGCGTCCGATCTTATCGGCAAGGGTTCCTGCAATAAATGAGGAAAGCAACCCTGTCCCCGCATTGATGGAAATTAATGTTGCGACAGTGCTCAACGACATGTGGAGTTTTCCGCTGGCATAGATCAGCAGGAAAGGCCAGATCATGCTTCCGCCGGCTGTGCTAATGACAACACCGGTGATCATCAGCCAGTACTGAGGCGGATATTCTTTGTAGAGAAATTTGAGTTTGTTGAACATGCGATGATTTTTCTCAAAAAAAATCGGGACACAGCCATGTTCCTACTAGCTGTGCCCCGATATTAAATAGATGTTTGTATCAAGAGCTAACTTCGTCTGCCCCGATCACGGTCACCGCCGCCGCGACGATCACCACCGCGTCCGCCGCGATCGCCTCCGTTGCGTCCGCCACCCGGACGTCCACCCCCGGGTTTACGCTGATCCTTTTCGCGCGCCTCTTCCGCAGTCCAGCCCTCGAGCACCGCCTGACGGGAAAGACGAATCTTACCCTGTGGATCAATGTCAGTCACCATGACGGTGATCTCATCACCCATGTTGACCACGTCTTCCACTTTATTGACACGCTCCGTATCCAATTGCGAGATGTGGACGAGTCCGTCCACACCCGGCAGGATTTCGACGAAGGCACCAAAGTCCGCGATGCGCACAACCTTGCCCGTGTAAATGTTTCCGATGATCGCGCTTTCCCCAAGCGACTCAACGCGTTCCTGGGCAATCTTCGCACCGACGCCATCCGTCGAGGCGATGTAAACCGTACCGTCCTCCTCGATGTCGATCTTTGTGCCGGTCTCTTCCTGCAGGGAGCGGATATTCTTTCCGCCAGGGCCGATCAACGCGCCGATCTTATCGACCGGGATTTTTACCGTGATAATTCTTGGAGCATGCGGTTTCAATTCTGTGCGAGATTCCGGCAGGACTTCCAACATCTTCCCCATAATGAACATACGCGCAGTATGCGCCTGTTCCAGCGCCTCTTTCATCATTTGTGCGCTCAATCCGGTGATCTTGATATCCATTTGCAAAGCGGTGATTCCAGCTGCGGTTCCCGCGACTTTAAAGTCCATGTCACCCAAATGATCTTCGGCACCTTGAATATCGGTCAGGATTTGATATCGTCCGGTATCGTCGGTGACAAGTCCCATGGCTACGCCTGAAACCGGAGATTTGATTGGAACACCAGCATCCATCAGCGCGAGGGTTGAGCCGCAGACTGATCCCATGGAGGTGGAACCATTCGATGCCAGCGCTTCGGAAACCACACGGATGGTATATGGGAAGGATTCTTCAGCGGGGATTACCGGTTCCAGCGCCCGCTCTGCCAGCGCTCCATGCCCGACCTCGCGCCGGCTCTGCCCACGAAGAGGCTTGACCTCACCCGTGGAATATGGAGGGAAGTTGTAATGATGCATATAACGCTTGGTTTCGGTTGGGCTGAGAGTATCCAGTTCCTGCGATTCGCCCAGAGTGCCGAGCGTTGCAAACGATAGGATTTGAGTCTCACCGCGTGTGAACAAGCCCGATCCATGGGCGCGGGGAGAAACACCGACCTCACACCAGATGGGGCGGATCTCGGTCGGGGTGCGGCCATCGGGGCGTTTGCCCATACTCAAGATGCGCTCGCGCACGATGGACTGCTCAGCCAGATCGAAAGCCTCTCGAACGGAAGCCGGTGACGGGAAATCTGATGGGCTGGCTCCTTCGGGAACAAAGCACATTTCAGCGACGACCAATTCCTTATGTTCACTCATTCCGCCGTAGAATTCATTTTTCGTGAGAGGCTTATCCAGCAACTCGGTCATCTGAGGGCTAACACGATCAAAAACCTTCTTTTGTAATTCAGGATCTGGAATCGCCAGGGCGACTTCACGTTTTGGCTTACCCACTTCCCCCTGCATTTGGAATTGAAGATCGATCAGCGGCTGAATGGATTTGTGTCCGAGTTCCAGCGCCTGGACCATAACATCTTCAGGAATTTCATTTGCACCGCATTCGACCATGAGAATGGCATCTCTCGTACCGGCAAGACGCAGATCGAGGTCTGAAGTGTCAATTTCAGCAAAAGTTGGATTGACTACAAATTCCCCGTTCACGCGCCCAATACGCACGGCGCCCACGGGACCACCCCAGGGAATGTCTGAGATCATGATCGCGGCCGAGGCGGCGTTGATCGCGAAAATATCGAGTGGGTTGATGCCATCCGCAGATAGCGAGAACATGATCACTTGCACTTCATTGCGCATGCCGTGCTGAAACAACGGGCGTAACGGACGATCGGTGAGGCGCGACACGAGAATAGCATCGGTGCCAGGGCGACCTTCACGGCGGAAGAACGAGCCGGGGATCTTTCCGCCTGCGGAAAGTCTTTCCTCATATTCCACTTGAAGCGGGAAGAAGTCAATGCCTTCGCGCACACCACCCATGGTGGCCGCGGCGAAGACAATAGCCTCGCTGGTACCGAAGGTAACCGCACCGCCGGCTTGAGCAGCTAATTTGCCGGTCTCAAAGGTGAGAGTCTGGTTTCCAACGGTCGCTGAATATTTCTTTGATTCTGGTTTCATTTCGTCTCCTGTGTAGCTGACATCCACCCGTAGTGTCCGCGAGGTTTCATCATTTTACGCGCAAAAACTTCGTAAATCTTGAATATGTTTTGTGTCGGTGAATTGGCCAGCCATTATGTAATTTCCGCCTGGTCAGGGACTGAAGAGCGGCGGCAAACTGTAGTAGCGACTTTAGTCGCTTAGGACGATTGAAATCGTCACTACACATTGTCATCACTATTCAATTCCTGACAGCGGTTCGTAGATATGGTTAGGGGCGACCAGCCGGTCGCCCCTGCAAAAACTATTTGTGGCGCAGGTTCAAGCTTTCAGTGACTCCCAGATAACGTGGGTAGTCAACCTTGCGCAAGTAAGCCAACATGCGGCGGCGTTGCCCAACGAGCTTGAGCAATCCACGCCGACAGGACTGATCTTTTTTGTTGATCCGAAGATGATCGGTCAACTGCAGGATGCGGCCGGTCAGAATGGCAATCTGCACTTCTGGGGAACCGGTATCTGCATCATGGCGATGATAGTCCGTGATCAATTTTGTCTTAACTTCTTTCGCGAGTGGCATGACGTATGCTTTTCCTTTCTTCAAATTATGGCGGCACGATTTGCCTAGCAAATCGAACACCGCACTATGCAGGTCTCCATGCCCAGAGCCCAAAGTCCCGGCATTTTGCGGGAGGACCGTGTGGCAGGACCAGTCACGGGCGGAAATTATACCAGAAAAGGAGGCTAAGCCTTGCCTATACTTCTATTTGGATCGCGCTGCCAGACTCATAGCGCTTCAAACCCAGCCGAAAAACTGCCACTGCGACTAGAAGAAATACGATTGCTCCCACAAACAGCTCTGCTAATGTCTGCCATGTAAAAGAGCGGATGAATTCCGCCGGCACTGCGCCCATCAGTGCTGCGGGAATGAGCGTGAACAAAATCAGCTTGGCATAGCTATCGAAGAGGGTGATCGGGTAAATTCCAAACGTCAGCATGGCATTGAGCGCCAACGCTGAAAGGTTGGACATCACTCCCAACCAGAACGAGAGACTCTGGATTAGGATCAGAAATGCCGCAAAAACGGTAGCCGCTAAGAGCGTCGCGAGAACGAAGCGGAGCAATCCATCCCAGGTAAAATATCCGGAGAGCCCATAACTGATGAATCCATACGTAAAGTCACCCATCCCGCTGGCGATCATCCGGCTGGCAACCGCGTGGAGTAGCACAGGCCGTGGCAGAGAGAGATAATAATCCAGGCGTCCTTTGCTGATGATTTCGCTTAGATTGAACGCGTTGCCAAATAACAAGCTCACCAGACCAAACGAACTTGCCAATACACCATAGGTAAGGTACATATCGTGAATGCCCCAGCCGCGCACATCCTTGAAGCGGTCGAAAAAAACGATCCAGATCACAAAGTACAGGAAATCGTTGACGATCATGCCGATTGCCTGCGACAGGAACGCGGCGCGATACTCCATAGCAGAAAGCAGATTGGCTTTCCAAACGGCGAGGAGGAATTTAAGTTCTTTCATGATCTTGGATAGGGGCGACCCTTCACGCTCATACAAGACTACTCTTTTATCGATCTGGGCGGGTCGCCCCAACATATTATCCTCCATTCACCGTGAGATATACTACGCCGCGCCGATAGGCAAACGTGAGCAGAAAGGCTAAAACCCCGATCCAGATAATTTGAAGTGTCATAACGTTGATAAACAATTCGGTGGTCGGTGTGACGAATAACCGCGCCGGGCCATACGTAATGCTTGAAAAGGGAAGCGCCTTTGCGATAACCTGCAGCCACTGTGGATAAAAATCCAGCGGGATTAACATGCCGCCAAACATGAATGCCAGCTTCTGATAGATCCACATGAACGCTGAGACGTCTTCCACGACAAAAGCGGAAAGGCCGATCATGGCGGTAACGCAGAAATGCAAAACCCACGCGCCGAGGATGGCAGGCAACGCGATAATGATCCCTTCTGGATGTTGCGGTGGACCCACCAGCCAGAAAACAACAATTCCTCCAAAGGTTGCATTCATCAAGGCGCGGAAAATGGTCTCTCCCATGGTGGTGCTGAGCTGGTAGAGGAGAAAATCGTAAGGCTTATTCAGCAAATAAGCGATGGATCCATCTTTTACATTTTCTGAAATAGTGCGTGCCAGCGGAGGCCGTCCCAACTCAATGGTCTCAGCCAGCATGAGGTACCACAGAACATTGGACAGGGTCAGGCCATTGATCACATCACTTCCAGATGCGGCATACGTGACTTTCCAAAGCTGATAGAAAATCCACATGAATGGGATGATCATCAAACTACGTCCGATCAATTCGCCCGGGTACGCCAGGCTGTTGATTAGCGTAATCTGAAAGATTGCCCAATACTTTTTGAAACTTTTCATTGTTTTATTTCTGCGCCAACACAAATAAATGACCTGCAGCTTCACAGGTGTCGTCTGCTACACGCTTTGACCAGATGATCGAGAATCCCACGGCGTTCAGTATCTTGAGATAGGTTTCTGTGTCGTAATGACTCCAGTACATGCGCGTGCCCAGATAGTTTTCGTCAATATCATCGATCAGACTTTCGGCACCCAGACAAAGCATGACCAAGCCACCCGGTTTGAGCATTCTATGGAAATTTATGAGCAGTGGCTGATGTTCTTCCCGCGGGATATGAATGATGGCGTAATAGGAAGTAATGCCATCGAAGCTGTCCGCTGGAAAATCCAGCTTCGTCATGTCTTCGCAAAGGAATTTGGCGTTTGGGACATTCTTCTTGGCAAGTTCAATCTGGGCTTCCGAAAAATCCACACCTGTTACAGTGAAGTGTTCACTCAGCCTTTGGGTAATTGGTACACCCGCGCCACAGCCCGCATCTAAGACTTTCGAATTTTCAGGTAGTCTCTCGATAAAACCGTTGAGCAGGCGTACATCTTCCGAGTCGCGCGTGCGCTCAGCAAGATAACGATTGGCGATGGCATTGTAGCCTTTTCTGACTGTTTCTTTAAAATTCATATGTGGATTATAAAGCATTGATTTCCCACTTATTGAATGTCAGTTTAGCTGAATAATATCTCTTCAATGCCTTGAAAAACTTCTAGAGTTTCTATTCTTTGTTGTTGTCTCTCTGGAGAGAACAGCACCCAGCCCTCGTTATCTGCCAGCATCATTACTTTGAGCAAAGGTTCCAGATTATTTGTAATATATCTCTTAATTTCTTCTTCTGTAAGTGGCGCAGCCTGCGGCCAATCACTCACAACATTAATTGACATATGAAATAATACGCATTTGACAATTAATATGGCAGGCCCATCTCCTCCAAACATTCCCTCAAGACCGCTGAGAATCTCGGGAATTTTGTCATTATCTTGTATAGGTTCAGGAAAATCCGCAGAAGTCTTGATTGCCGAGTAGGTTAATTCACTCCATGCTGTGATCAAATGATCATATTCTTCCCTGATAGGGAACCCCAAACGCGGAAGTTGCTTGGCCGTGCTGACTGCTGAACGGAATGCGTGCGTGGTATCCTTTTTCCCTCTGATATGTGCTTTTTCCACATCGTGAAAAAGGACGATCCATTTTGCCAATTGGTTTTGTTCGGGAGTAAAGTTTTGAAATTCAGGCAGCCTAAATAACCCAAGAAATACACATGCCACGTGGACAAGTGTAATCCCATCCGAATACGATGCCATCTTTTGCCACCCAGGTATTACTGATTCCATTTGCTCCATTCGCTGAGGAGTAAAGTAGGTTTTTACCTTTTCCTCAAGATCACTCCACGATTTGATATTTCCCGCTTCATAGATTTTAAGCAATTCCAGAATGAATCGATTTAGATCGGGAAAGCAATCATCAAACCTGGGAAATATTTCGTTGGTGTTCATGATTTCCTGGACGCTGAATTTTCTCGTGTGATTTCAAAACCATTTTTTCCCCATTGTTTGATCCCGCCTTCTACCTGAATCACATTCTGGTAGCCGCGTCTGCGCAACACCGAACTGACCGACATCGAACGATTGCCGCTCGAGCATTGGATTGCCAGTGGTTGATCATGCGGGAATGGCAAAGACTCCCAGGCAACGCGTCCCCCTTCAAAGTGGATCGCGCCGGGGATATGCCCCTCGTCCCATTCCGATCGCTGACGGACATCGATGAGCATGACTTCGTTCAATCGCTCGCGTAACTCTTTTGTATCAATACTCGTGATTCTCTCAACAGAGTATTCTCGGGCCCAGGCATCAATGCCGCCTTCGAGAGTACCAACCAAATCATCAAAGCCAATGCGGATGAGTTGGCGGGTCGCCGCGACGATCTGCTCTGTTGACTCCCCGACGAGCACAATCCTGCTCCCGAACGGAATCAGCCAGCCTGCCCACGTGGTAAGCGGCGCGTCGACGCGGATTCCGTACGAATTCGGGATATGTCCCGCGCCAAATTTCTTGCCATGCCGCACATCCAATATAACCACGCCTTCATCCATCAGCGCTTTGACTTCGCTTGCAGAGAGAGGTTTTAAGACAGGTACACCACCTAATATTTGCGCACCCTTTTGATTGATCGCGCGCAAATATTTATAGTAGGTGGGGTAGGAGGACAAGCCTGCCAATGCGCGTTTTACAAACTCCTCTTCACTCTGAGCTTGAGCAAGCTCGTTATTTGTCCTTTCGTGCCCAATCGTTGTAGTACGTTCTGCGGACGTGGGCGTTACACAGAACGAACCTGCGCCGTGTGTCGGAAAGACATCTACGGCATCTGGCAGCTTCAGTAATTTCTCATGAATAGTGTGATAAAGCTGGCGTGCGAGTGGGCGAGTCATTTCCGGAGTGAGTAGATCTGTCCGAGCCGCGCCACCGACAATCAACGCGCCACCGCTGAACAGAGCAGATGGCATTTTTGAGTTAGGTTCAACCAGGAGGAAGGAAAGGTGTTCAGGCGTATGCCCAGGCGTCGTTACCACATGGATTTGGAACGCACCCAGATCAATAATGCTGTCTTCTGTAAGAGGCTGGTGATCGAAGCCAACCTTTGCTTCGGAACTCGCACCGATGACTGCGCCGGTTTGATGGGCGATCTCGCGGCTGCCAGAGACAAAGTCTGCGTGCAGATGGCTATCGAGTACATGCGTCAGCGTCAGTCCCTGCTCAGAAACAGCGTGCAGATACTGATCCACGTCGCGGAGCGGATCGATCAGTATCCCCTTATTTGTATCATGAGATCCGATCAGATAAGCAGAGTTACCGAGTCCCTTATCTACAAATGGTTCGATAAAGTACGGACTATTCATATTGGGAACTCTTCATGCATCGCATGATGTTTTCCTAAAGCAGATCTCTGAAATCCTCATGATCAGGAAAAGGATAAACAATGAAGTCATTCCTTAATACTTGTAATTTTGAGTAAAACATCGGGTGAATTGCACACTCATCATCGTTGGTGATGACCAATCGATCAGGCATGGCGTATTCGAAATCTGCTTCAATGAGGCCAACCTGATCGTTTTTCCTTCTGACCTTTCCAACGATTCCCAACTCTGCGACAAGTCGTCGGAAACTGGATAAGGAGTACCCTTCTGCCCATACATCCGAGGTCTTCTTGGCCACCTGATCGAGAAAGCTTCCCTTGAAGGTCATGGGCGCGTTGGTCAATGCCAGCACGATCTCAGAGACGCGCGGGTAGATCAAATCGTAGGAATTCAAAACCTCGTCGGCAAGGTCATATTCAGATTGTGCAACCGTGTTATTGATCGAGATACTGTTGAAATGCGGGAACTTGCCTGATCGAACCGTTTCACGCGCAATATTGTTGCAGAGGATGACAAGCTGTCTTGGGCGCATCTGTGTATGGCGCAAAATATAAGGAAAGCTTGGCTCTTCCCTCCCGCGCAGATTTGTGATCTTCTCTCCAAAGTATGGATACCACACCTTCTTGAGGATGTCATTAAAGTCCTCCCAATCCACTTTCTTAAAAGGCAGTTTGATTTTCTTGACACTCATATAATGATGAAAGCGCCACGAGATCAAACGGATCAGGTCCTTGGGGCGCCATCTCAAATAGAGCGGATGGCGGATGAATTTGGTTGTGTTCGTGATGGCGCTCTCTTTGATATACGGAAAAATTTCCGCCGAAACGAACGACTTCACGTGGATCCCCTTATTGGCATAGCTGATATTAAAGCTGTTTGCACACTGGATGAGAGACGATGTTACCGTCATCATTGCCACATTTTCACGATCGTAGCGCTCAAAGGTGTCAATCGCGATAAGGATGGGCTCCTGACGTGTGAACTCGACAACCTTTTCTTTGGCTTTTGCGAAAACAGGAGATGTGAGGGCCTCCGATAACTCACTGGCTACTCTTCCATTGGTATCAATATACTTTGCCAGGAGTCCGTTGACGATCTCAGTGATAATTCGGGCGGGTTTCATTTGTTTCCCTGAGAACACCGCCGCATTTCTTATCATTCCATCAAAATGGGCATACTCATTAAAGATGATCGACCAGATCAAGTATTCCCAAATCTTGCGTACATCATTGACTGCCAGATCGGGGGAGAGATAAGCACTGTTTGCGATCTTCTGCAGGATGCTTTGATAGATTTCCGGTTCGTCCACATCGATGCTGTGAGCATTCTTGAACCGCTTTTGAAAATTGAAATACTGTGTGAGCGAAGTTTTTCCTGATCCGCGCCTTCCAACAATGAGATACACTTCCGGGTCAAGCGCTTCTGCGTTGAAACGACTTTCTTCATAAAAAAACTCTGGATAATGATCCTGAAGTACCGCTACTTCGTGCTCACAGGATTCCTCTCCAAAGGGGTACTGGAATCCCAGGTCAACACCTACATCTATTGCATTCATTCCCACAATCCTTAATTGGAGATTTTGGTTTTAGTATACAACAAAATGGGCCTACCATAATGAACGAAGAAGCGAAGCGTTTTCGGGTTGCATTCCATCAAAAAGCATAGATGCTTCGTAAATCAAAGCGCCTCCGGATAGGGAGGCGCTTTGATTAATGGGAAATACTCAACATACATCACAGTAATGTTCCGCGCAGGATGATCGCCGCGACGCTGAAGTAGATGACTAGCCCAGAGACATCCACGAGTGTGGCGACGAAGGGCGCGGAAGAAGTAGCGGGATCCAAGCCAATGCGACGCAGGAGGAATGGCAACATCGAACCTGATAACGTTCCCCATAACACGATGCCAATCAACGCGATGCCAACGGTCAGCGCCAGCAGGAGCCAGTGTTCTCCATAGGAATGGAAGACCAGCGCCCACGTTGAGATTCGAATGAAGCCGATGATGCCCAATATTCCGCCCAACGACAGACCTGATAGGATTTCTCTTCGCATCACGCGCCACCAATCTTTCAACGTTACTTCGCCCAGTGCCATCGCGCGAATGATGAGGGTCGAGGCCTGGGAGCCTGAATTACCTCCGCTGGAAATGACCAGGGGAACAAAAATCGAAAGGACGACTGCTTTCGCAATTTCACTTTCAAACTTTCCCATCGCTGTGGCCGTAAGCATTTCGCTTAAGAACAGAACGATCAGCCAGGTAGCGCGCTTGCGCACCATGGTTGGGATCCCGATTGCCATGTATGGCTCATCTAAGGCCTCCGTACCACCCATCTTTTGTATGTCTTCCGTGGCTTCCTCTTCGGCCACATCAAAAATGTCATCCACTGTCACAATCCCGATCAGTGCGCCTTCCGTATCGGTGACCGGCAAAGCATTTAGATCCGCCTCCCGGAACGCTTCCACCGCGACTTCCTGATCATCGGTTGCCTTGAGGGCCACAAAACGTTTATCCATCAAATCGGATATCAGTGTTTCAGGTGAAGCCAGCAGGATCTGTCGAATGCGCAGGTCGTCGATCAACTTTCCTTTATCATCGATCACATACACAAGACTCATCGTTTCGCTATCCTCACCATAGCGGCGGATATGATCGAGGGCGTGAGCCACAGTCCAGTGCGGACGGACGCGCACGAAATGTGGAGTCATCAAACGTCCGACGCTATTCTCAGCATATCCAAGCAGCTGAGAAGCGCGCCGTCGTTCCTCTGGGGATAATGCATTTAAAAGTTTCTGAGTGACTTGCGCAGGAAGCTCCTCCAGCATTTCAGTGCGATCATCATCAGACATGTCGTTCAGAATGTTGACGACTTCCTCGTGTGCCATAGCCTTTAATAGTTCCTGCTGACGTTCAATCGGCAAATACGAAAAGACCTGCGCCGCTTCATCGCGTGGTAGCAGGCGGAAGACAATAGCCTCTTTCTCCGCCGAGAGTGGTTCCATTAAATCGGCCAGATCGCCTGCGGGCCAATTCCGTATCTGTTCGCGNAAAGATACAAAGTCACGCGCCTCGACTAAGGTNTCAAGATCTAAAATTGTCATTTCTGCATTCATGTNTACACCTCCTTAGTGAAAATAAAAGCCACCTTGGATGTCTCCGAAGGTGGCGATTGTTCACAAGCAGGTGAATGTCTAAATGATCACACCGCGCCTAACAAACCGAAGTGACACGCGTTGAAGTGGTTCGCTTGAGTTTTGAACATTCGCAATTCGGAAACGTTAAAACGAATCAACGTTGGGCGCAATAAGGGCACATCCGCGTCCAAGGTGGTCACTTCCTTTCTTTTTTGAATGGTATGTGTGTTCATTAGAACCTCAGGATGGTTATACTCCCGCCACAGTTTATTCGTCAAGGGAGAAACATTTCAAATTAGAAATATTCTATTCATGATGCGACTTTATGCATTTGGCAGGTATTTCTCATGCAGGCTCGCCCTGTGATGATCCACGTGGCCGACGAGCATATAGATCAATGCCCGCGCACTGACTGTCATTCCGCTTGCAGTGCCGCGTCGATCAATCGCCTCCGCACTCAGGTGTTGAATCAAAACAATATTTGCGCGTCGCAGATGTTCAAATTTTGTAAGGAGGTCATCGAGGGAATATTCATCAAACCCTGCCATGCGGACGTAATCCTCCTGCTCGAAGCCAGGCAGGGGAGTGGCGTCATTGCGTGAAATACGCAGCAGGCGATAGGAGAAGACGCGCTCCACGTCGTTGAGGTGACCGATGACTTCTTTGATCGACCATTCCTGAGGTCCGGGTTTGAAGCGTGCCTGTGTATCCGTAAGCGCTCCAAGTGCGGAACGAAGTTCGTCAATTTGATGAGGAAGGGCTGCGTATAGGTCATCTCGCTGTGATGCTCGTTGAACATAATCTTCATAAAACGGCGCGTATTCGTCGGTAGCTGGAAGAGAAATTTGTTTTCGCATTTTTAATCCTTTGCTATCATGAATTATAGCGTAGGGCCCATTCGCTGTATAATGCGAAAAGAAGTTAGGAGTATTGGCATGAAAAACAACCCAACTGTTAACGAGTGGCTCGAACAATTTCCTCCAAATTTACAGAAAATCACACGTGAACTGATCGGAGCCGCGCGAAAGAATATGCCGAATGGGCATGAATTCATCTATCATGATGCGGTTGGATACTCAATCAACGATTCTCCGTTCAACCGCATTTGCTATATCGCCCCGCAGAAAATGGGTCATGTCAACTTTGGGTTTTTCTTCGGTGTTGGACTTTCTGACCCACAAAAATGGTTAATTGGTGATGGAAAGAGATTGCGGCACGTCAAAACCTGGAGTGTAGATGAAGCGAAAAATCCTGCGATTGCGAAGTTAATTGCTGCTACGCGGAAGGAATCATCGAAGTCGGTTGCAAAAATCTGCGCAGGGATAAAGAAAAGCAAAGCCTAAATGAACGGTTCCTACGATGTTATTTCTGCCGGGCACTCAGCTCTC
>Ga0065707_10081881_pt1 | contig 31812 bp, 32 predicted proteins | sample SwiRhicommuniRL3_FD_59094 | JGI IMG/M metagenome (GOLD analysis project Ga0065707, IMG submission 59094) | Switchgrass rhizosphere bacterial communities from Rose Lake, Michigan, USA - RL3 v2 (version 2) | ecosystem: Host-associated > Plants > Roots > Rhizosphere > Soil | place: East Lansing...
GGGGGGGGGGCGCCAACATCTCGCCAGCACTCGCTCATCCACCCACCCCCATGCAATCCCAGCACATCCACGCCACCCGTCTCGAGCATCTTCTCCGATTGCGCCGGCAGCTCCTGGCACTCGAGAGCCTGAACCGTGCCCCACCCAATGCCTTCCAGCCCTTTACCTCCTTCCTTTGGTCGCTCGCCTGTGACCTTGCCGCGAAGGGCAACGCGATTGGTGATGGGGTGGCCGGAACGCTCGTCCGGCACCGGATGCCCTTGATCGAGACCGTCCCCTACGTGGCTCGCATCTGCCACGAGCATGGGTCCACACTTTCAGACTCATACCTCGTCTACTTGGCGGAGCTCCACGCGGCGGCCGCCCAGATCTTTGCCAACCCCTTCCCAACCTTTGCATGACTCTGGGGGGTCGTCTCCTTCACTGTATTCTAGTAGTAAAGCGCATGTCCTCTCGCCAGTCACGCGTTCTCCGTTGGCTCAAGAAGCGGAAAGTCGATTACCGCTGGATGCAGAAGCTCGCCTGGCATAAGACACGCTTGCACAAGGAGATTGGAGGTGGCTTTCGCTATGTCCCCAAGGAAGAGGGGGCGGCGGCGATCCCCTTGCGCGGGCTCACCACCGTGATGGAAGCGAGGCTCTTTCACCATGGGGGTGATGTCGCGGCGCCCACACAGCAACCCCCCATGGTGAATGGCATCTCTTCCCAAGGCCCGCTGCGCCATTACACGGGACATAAGCGGGGCACACTGATTCATAAGCAACTCGAAGACAAGGTCAACCTCGATCGCGCCAGCTATCGCCGTGTTCACCCACATGGCTCTCATGCGTGGGTCCGCTTGCTTCGCAATGAGCGGAGAGCACGGGGCTATCGCCAATTCCGCGGCGAGTTCCTCGTCTACCACATGGGCGTGAAGCTGGCGACGCCAATTGACGCCTTGCTTAGTGACAAGAAAGGTCGGATCATCGTGGATGAGGTAAAGTCTGGCTACCGAGGGACCTTCACCGTGCCGGATGGCCATGTCTGGACGATCCCGGCGCTCGCGCACTTCTTCCCCGTCTGCACGGTCTATGCGCGCGCGGTGATCCAAGTGGTGCTCGGCGCGGAGATGCTACGCCAACGCTGGGGGATTCCCTATGAGCGGCTACGTCCCTGTGTCACGCGGGTGGATGACGAGATGACCGAGTTCTTCTTTGTCCCCCGGCAAGTCTTCCGGGAGTTGGGGCCATTGCTGCTGGAGCTGGTGGCGCCACTGCAGCCATCAACCCACCCATGGTGAAAGAAAGAAGCAACACTTCTCTCCACCATGGGCTCGCCTGCGGTCATCCGCTTCCGAGTCTGGAACGCCTTGACGAACGTGTATCAATGTTGGATGTGCTTGTACTTTCATTTGGATGGGGACAAAGTAGCCGCCAAGCTCCGGCGCTTCCTCGCCCCGTTCCGTCTGGTCAATGGGATCCCCATCCCCGGCGAGCCCAACGTGCGCTACGCCAACGGGCCGGGCTGTCTCTTTGCACAGATCGTCGCCGCGTTCAAGGGTAGCCCCGGAGACGTCTACGTCGAGCCCGCCGACGCACCGAGCCAGCAATTCGTCGTGAATCTCGACGTGGACATGCGAAACACATCGTTTGCCATCGTGGAATCGCGTCCGCGATGAAATAAAACACCGATTCTTTCACCATGGGTGATGTAGTTGGGTGACCTTCCTAAAAAGGAAATTTCTTTCACCATGGGTGCACCCATGGTGAAGACCTTCGGACCCTTCGTTCTCGCTATCCCGATGTTACCGCGATATGCCACTATCACCCATGAGTTCCCCACATCATCGGGAACACGCTCATGTCAAATTCGGCCGGACGACCAAGTTGATGCGAAAAAATTTCAACGTCCGGGACCTCGCCGAGCTCGATGATCCAAGATCGGATCGCCCCGAGCGTCACCGGCACAAGGTGTCGCCCGGGGTCAAACATGGTATCGGACGTCGCCGACACCTCTATCCGCCGTCCAGGTAGCGATCCCGCTGAGATCGGGACCATGTCCAGTACCACGCGGTCGATCTCTGTGCGGTGCGTCGCTGGTCGGTGAACAGTGGTACCTCCGGTGTCAGATCCCGGATTGGGCGTTGGATGCACCACTGTCCGCCGTGCATCGACGCATCCCACAGAGTTAACCGGATGGCGGCGGACATCGCCCCGATCGTGATCGGGATGCGTCGATGGACGGCGCCCGAAGGTACCTCCGGTGTCAGATCCCAGATTGGGCGTTGTGGGTACCTCTGTCCGCCCGCCATCGACGCACCCCACAGAGATCGGCGCCTGGTCACATGCACCCGGCCGATCTCAGCGGGATCGCACGCTGTGCGCGAGATCGATGCGAGTTCCGCGCCAGATCCGGGATTGGAACGCGGACACACCAACCCACCCATGGTGACGGAAACTTCCACCATGGGGTGTTGGTTGGTGGCCGAGGTCCCGGGACTTGAAAATTTTCTCGCGTCGACTTGGTCGTCTCGACAAACATGCTCCCAACATGAACGAAATCACAAGGGGATCGCAACGACGCTATTCCCAGGTCGAGATGACATCGGCATGGTCCCAAAGTCTTCACCATGGGTGCCCACACCACCACCACCCATGGTGAAAGAAATTTCCTTTTTAGGAAGGTGGTCTCGATCTTCGTCACCATGGGCGTTATATGCATGTGCTACTCGTTCCCATCGTCCAATTCAACCAATCCAAAGTCCGAGTCCCCGTGGCGGGCCACTACGCTCCCGTCTGCACTCGTAGCGACCGGTGCTTCCAACACAAAGAAGCGATGGCCACGCCACGGACCCCATGGTGGATGCGGTGAGCGGATCGCGAAGCGCCCAGCCCCGCCGCCAATCATCCCGTTGAGATAGGCCGGCTCGCGCTCCAAGCTAATGGCCAGCCCGCGCCCAATCTCCACCAAAAAGTCGAGCATCGCCCCGCAGAAGCTGGTGAGCGCGACGAGCACGGTCGATGATGAAGCCTCTGCCGTCCCAAAGGCGAAGATACCAATCGCAATGAGCCGTGCGCCGCGCACGCAAGCTGTCAACCCGCACAACACAAGCGAAAACGCTGGACCTATCGCCTGGGGCGGGGGATTGATGCTGCCAAAGGCACCAATGTGATGCGTGCACTGCCGCCCACGTTGGACCAGGAGCAGGAGATCGCGATCGCGCCAGACATCCAACAGGTAGAGGAGGGCGGTTGTGATCACGTAGACCATCAGCGATGGCGTGAGCAAGCCTGTCGCCGGATCGTCGGCGCGTCCTAGCAGCAGGAGGGCGACAATCCCCAGGAACTGTAGGGTGTGCGAGGAGGGTGCGAGCCAGATGTCGCTCAGCCGTCCTACCCAGATCGCCCAGCGCGTAGAGGAGACGGTGGACATTTGCGGGTGTGTGGGAGTGAGCGGATACACACACCACACCCATGGTGAAAGAGAGCAGGGGATAATCGGATTTCATTCACCATGGGGGGTATTACCTATTCGTCTAAAGTCCGAACGTGTTCCCGAGCCAGTAGATCACCCTGTACAGCCATAGTTCCCACCATCTGTACCTCGGTACACGAGATGGGTTGTCACGCACGTCCAGGCAGAGTTGCAGCACGTCTCGTGCAGAGAGGTCACTGGAAGGGCGCAGGGTATTGCTGGGGTCGACAAACATGTAGGCATCCTCGCCAGTGGCCACAAAGATGAGTTCCATGTCGCCTTTACAATGGATGCCCCGCAACGGAGCCCCATTGGGCCATGCCACGCCATAGTCGTAGGCAGCAAGTTCGTCGATCGGTATCCCGCCCCGGACCAACGTGCCGAGGAGGTGCGCGAGCGATGGATCATTGGATAGAACTGGGTCAAGGAAGATATGTTGGTTCAATGCTTCCATGGGAAATGGTGTCTATCGTTCACCATGGGGCGGTGGTTGGCGCCAACACCACCCATGGTGAAAGGTCAGAGCTCAAATAGCCAAGCCAGCCAGCCCGCACACAAACGCATGCAACGCATGCAGCCCCCTTCATCATGCTGCTTGTGGCCGTATTTGCGTATCAGTGCGGTCGGGTCCGCGCGTATGCCCAGCAGCATCGCCAGAGCTTCGTTCGTGTCGAGGTCGATCAGCAATTCGATCTCGTCCATTCTGTCAAGTAAAGCGAAACGATCCGTATCTTCCATGTAGAACAGACCAAACCGCGGGATGTCACGCCACCGCAAGCGTGGTATCATGACGACGAGCATGTCCAGTTCGAGCTCCGCGAGCTGGACATTGGCTTCAACCAGTGACAGTATGAGCTGTATAACGCGGTGTGGCACAGGTGTGTCAACGTGTCTACGGAGAAACTCGTTCACATCGTCCATTGGGACTGGGTGACTGATGATATCGTTTTTCTTTTCACCATGGGGGTGGTACGCGTGAATCCCAATACCTCCACCCATGGTGGCAACTCTATCGATACAAGCGGATCACGCGTGTCACCTTCACCCGACAGATGGGACACCTGGTTGGCCGCGAGCCTTGGTGAGTGGCGCACGTGACGCAGTGTGCGATATGCCCGCAATCGACGATGGCGCATACGGCTTGCCGAACCAGGCAGACAACACAGCGCTCCGCGTCGTGGATGCTATCATCTGCCTCGGGCTCTTCGGGCCAGGGTTCCGGGTAGATGACAACGATCGGGGCGGGCCCGGCTCTGGTTGCTTCTTGAAGCCGGAGACCAAGGCGCCGGATTTCTTCAGTGAGTGCGCCGGCGTAGCGTTGCGCGTAGTCGTTCTGACTGCGTGCGACGCCGAGATCGCGTGTTAGGCACCTCTTTTCTTCTTCAAGCTCCGCCTTCTCGTGTTTAAGTCGTTCCACGAGGCTGCGGTAGAGGTCGCCGGTACTGGGCGGCTTGCGTTCGGGCTTCAGGAGGGGGAGGTCTGGGCCAACCGCCTTTTCTTCTGGCTTCTCGTAGCGCGCACCGTGGTTGGATGCGGGCCCGAGAGCCGAAAGAGCAGCAGCGATTCGCTCCGTGTCCTTTTCCTCGTCCTTGGTGTGCTCCGGGAAGCGTCGCATCTCGTCCACCGCCGATCGCCACATCATGGCTCGTTCTTCGACCTTGGCTCGTTGCTCTCGGTCGAGCTGCGCCTCGAAACGATCGAGCTCTTCGCGTGTGACACCCCGCACACCCCAGACGGGAGCGGGGCCAAGCGGCTCGGCGTATGCGTGATCGAGCACGCGCTCCTCGAGCCGATTGAGAACCAAAGGCGCTGGCGCTGCTTGCACCATGGCTGCTTGTCGCTTGAGCTCCAGGATCGCATCGCAGATGTCGCCGTCCTTCTCCCTGAGCATGGCGACGGCCTCTTCGCGAGAGGCATGCACCGCACGCTCGAGGATATAGTCTATCTTCCGTGGATCCGTCTCGTCGGTGGATGCAGGGGCTTCTTTCACCATGGGCGGGCGTTCGTCGAGCAATATGATCGCATTAACGATATCGCCATTGGTCAACTGGAGCGCCGCAATAACCTCCATCCGCGAGGCGCTCGGTACTTGCTCGAGGACAAGGTCGACGTGTTTCGGGTTCACGGGTTTCGGAGGTAGGCGTGGATCCTCGCGAGCAGCGGTACCATATAACCCAGCATTTGCTGCCCTTCGACGCAAGATGGTCAGGAGACCGCGTTCTGAAGGCGAGAGCGACCCCGCGTCCCGTCGTTCAAGCATGCCAAGACAGGCTCGGTGAAACTCGCTAAAGCCCGCTTCCATTGGCACACACCAAACTGACTCTGACGTTGCCTCGCTTTCTTTCACCATGGGTGGGGTGTGTGTGAACGCCACTCCCCATGTCCCTCCTCTCCGCGGGCCGTTCCTTCCTCGCGGGCTTCACCGTGGCGCAATTCGTCCCGGGCTGGCTCGCCGCCCTCGTGATCATCGGCTACCTGGTCGGCGCGGAGTTGCTCGGCGCTTACGGAGGCGGCGGGCTCTTGCTCCAGTTCAGAGACAAGCTACGGGAGCTCTGGCTACAATGGATCGCGCGTGCATCGTGGCAGGCGGCGGCTTCATCACCTGTTCCTGTCGCGCAGGGGCCGAAGCTGGACGAGTTCTTTGGTTGATTATACACCCACACGACCCACCCATGGTGAAAGGAAACCGTGTCAATGTTTGGCGGATGCTTCCAGGTCCGCGATCCGGCGTTGTAGCGCTGCGAACTGTCGCTCTAGGTAGTCTGTGCGGGCCTCCAATGCCGCGCAGCGCATCTCACACGCGTGGAAGCGTAGGTCAGCGAGCGGCGTACCCGCACGCCCCATGGTGACCTCCTCCAGCAACCGCAGGCGGCGTTCGTTCACGGCGAGGAAGCGGGCAACCAGACCGCGCATGATTCAGGAGGGGAGCAGGACTGCTCTTTCTCTTCACCATGGGTGGGAGACTGTGCGCCCCCATCACTCCCCGTACGAGATGAACTCCAAACACCTCGCAGCGCTCCGCCCCGCGCCTGAATTCTGGCCCGATCGTCAGAAGGAACTGCGTCGCGAATACGGCGCAGAATACGGGCGGGTCCCCGTCTTTGCCTGGCTGATCCAAGCCTTGAAGGAGGTGGACATTGAGGCAGAAGGCGCGGGCCTAACCCAGCAGAAGCTACGGCTCTTTCTCTTTACCATGGGTGAGGTGTATGCGGCCCGCCAGCAGAAGGACATGACGCTCAAGTTCCTGGGCGAGGTGATTGTCGGGATGTTTGATCAGATCGAGTCGCTCGACTTTGCGGCGCTGATCGCACAGATCTTGGCCGCGGCGACTGCAATGGGTGCGGGACCCGGAGCGCACAAGATCCCGCTCCCGGCGGCGCGGCGTTCGCTCGTGTCGGATCTCCCACGAGTCCCCGGTGTGATGCATCTCTTTATCCTCAAGTACGCGCACACGGTCTACGAGCTCAAGTACCGCTGGGTGAACAAGGAGCAAGGGCCCGACTGGGAGGAGTACTTGGCGGAGTTCTTGGAGGACTCGAGCGAGGAGGAGGAGGAGGAGGACGACGAGAACATGGAGGACGAGGAGTTTATCGATGCGACGGATTGACACTCACAGCACCGCCCATGGTGGAAGGAAACAATGTCACCATGGGTCGGTGAGGGTAAAGACCCGTTCATGTAGCTTCTTCATCGCGCTCCGTAGCTCCGGTTTCATGTGCTTGGCCTTGCTCGTCATGGCGTAGCGCACGAGTCCCGAGTAGAGGTTGTTTGCGTAGCAGCGCGGGACGTGCTCGTCCAACACGTTCAAGACGAAGCCCGCGCCCAGATCCATCATGATCTGGTGGCGAGACCCCGGTAGCTTGTCACAATTGGCGACCCATTCGAAGCAGCGTTCCGCCCGACGCTTAAACGCCAGGCGCAACATCTTGGCGAAGAGACGGGGACTGAGACCCGGCTTTGCCGTCCGAATGACACCCGGAAGATCGAGCTTCAGCGCCACGCGTACAGTGTACGTCAGCGTCGGGAAGTAGCCCCGCGTGTCGAACACATCGATGGGTGCGATGCGACAGAGGAGGAAGAAGATCGCATCGTCCCGCGTGGCTCGCATCCCGCAATCGCCAGCCCATGGTGGACACCCATGAACCCGACGGGGATGGGATGCGGCCCGAACCGAATGCCCCAGCCGAGCGGGAGATGGAAGCCATCACGGATAAAGGCAAATCCTTCGATGCCATAGTCCGCGGCCCACTCTGTGCCATCCCGCACATGCCGCACGCCGTCGTTCGCCTCGACCAGCACCCGGAACCACCGCGACACCCGCTGCAGCATAACCTTGGTCCGTAGGATGAATCTCGCCTCAAAGAGATGGCGCTCGACAATCTCGCGGCGCCAGAGCTCAGGCAGGAGGGTGGAGGGAGGGTCGGCTGACGGCAATACGATGCGGGCTCGCTTGGGACTCGGTGTATCCGACTCGGTCGAGGCTGTTCGTTTCATGGCATCCCGGCAGCAAGCGGCAACTGTTCTTTTCACCATGGGTGGTGCATACACACAATCTCCCCCATGGTGAAAGAAAAGCAGGACCCCCTGTCGCTCACGGCTCGCGGCATCTTGGCATCTCGCCCACTTCTTCGCACACCCAATGTCACGCAAAACCCACCGTCGTCAGCCTTCTGCTTCTACTGATCGTTTGGATACTCGCCGTCCAATCACGCGCTCTTTGAACGACCCGGACGAATCGATGCCTCACGCCTCGACCAAGTCCCGGGCCGCCGCCTTGAGCCAACATGACGACGAACGGGCGATTCAACATCAATACACGCTCATCTCTGCCGTGGAACAAGCCGCCTATCGACTCGAAGCGTACGAGGAGCAAGGAGGCCGAGTCGCGCGCCCCGATCCCTCGCGTCTCGCGGAGCTTCACGGAGAGCTTCGTCGTTCCGGCGACCAGCTGCGCGCGTTTCAGGCCCTGCACCCAGAGCTTTGTTCGGTGTGAAACCATCACCACCCATGGTGAAATATACATGCATTCTTTATTCGTCGTCGTCGTCGAGTACAATCAGAGGACGCGAGACACTCCCAGCCTCCAGTGCTTGAGCCAGGCGTTGCAGCGCATCGCGCGAGAGCTGGTTGCGGGTCCCTTGATCGATCTGGCGTAACGCGCCCATGGTGAGATGCTGGAAGTAGTCCTCCTGCGTTTCCATGGCCACGCGGCGGGTGATGGCGGAGGCGCTGACGTTGCGGTGGCCGTAGAGGGTAAGGAAGCGTCCCGCAGGTCCATTGACATGAAACATGCGCACCTCTGCCCGCTTCTCGCCTGGCCCAAGTTTCTCATTCGGAGACGTCGTCGAGACATAATCCACCCGTCCTGAGCTCAGCTGGTACATCCCACCCCGCAGGCGCAAGATGAGATGCACGGTCATCTCCTTCTTGATATTGTAATCACCGACCGTTCGCGCCTCGTCCAGCTGTTTGCCGGCGCCAATCAAGCGCTGTTGGTGGACCGGGATGCCTTCCTTCTCCTCTATGGCGAGCTGTAGGCTCTCGATTGTATCCTCCGCCTGCACCAGTAGCACGATCGTCTTCCCACTCAACGTGCGAACAAAGATTGGCCAGCTTCCGTCGCCCTCAATGTGGGCCTGTGGCGGGAGTTTTACCTATGTTTTCTTTCACCATGGGTGGGTGTGTGTACGACATACCATCACGCTGCCCTTCTCCGGATGCACAATCTCCGCCAGCCGAGCCGCGAGCTTGTCCTTGCCCCGGGTCAATGCGACCGGAACACAGGCGAAAAGCTTGTGCCCATCGCACCAGAGTTCTGTCGATACCGGCGTTTGTTCCTTCTTCACTGGGAGCCACGTTTGTATGGTGGCATCTTCAAGCACCTCTTGTTCCAGGTGCAGGCGCAAGAGGCCCACGAGGTCAAGGACCGTGACGGGGCGTTTCGCTTTGAGCAGCTCAGCCGTGAGTGCCGGGCGGTTCGTTTCGATAAATACGGATTCTGTGGCCAATTCACGCTCCATCAGGGGGGGGGTGAGAAGTGTAGGGAATGGGGCGGCGGCGGCATCTTGGAGATCTCATCAACCCCCACCCATGGTGAAAGGAAACGACGACTTCTTCCACCATGGGTGTGTATGTTTGTGTATTTCACAGCCATCTCTCACTGGCGCACCGGTCCCAGCGCCGGCGGGAGTGCAACGCCGCGTTGTGTACACCAGGCGGTGACATGACGATGGGCGGCGCGCCGCTCCGTTTCTAAGCACGTTGCGGCCACCAGCTTGAAGAGGCGCTGCCCGCTCGGGAACGTGTCCGCCGCGTTGGCGCGCGAGTACTTGTAGCGCATCTGTATAACCATGGCCATCGGGTCGCCCATGGAATCAAACGCCGCCTCCTCGACCAAGCTCTGCGCGGTACGCCCATCGGCTATCGTCCAGACCTCTTGGAAGGGCTTGAGCCATGCCGCGACAAGGGCATCTCGCCCGCGGCCTGTTAGCGGCTGCATCGGATCCTCGAGTTCAGCCTCTGCGTCCCATTGCTGTTTTTCCTCAAGGGTCGCAGCGACCGGTGGCGGGAGGTCGTGGTTGCGACAGAAGATGTAGACTTGACGCAAGGCGTCGACTTGGCCGGCGCCACACTTGATGACGAGCTGGACAAGCGTCTCCGCGGCCGGGAAGTATTCCGTCGCGTGGACCAGGTGATAGCGATCAAACACCTGCTCCAAGAGTGGGCGGCCCTTGCCTAATTCGACGTTCTCATCGAGAATGGACCGAATCGTCTTGCCACCGTAGCAGCGTTGGAGCACATCCTTTTCGGTCGGCGTGAACGCGTCAAAGGTCGTGCGCCATGCGGCTTGAACGCGAGTATAGGCACGCAGCGGGCGACGGATGTGATGTTGCTGGCAGTGGCGATCCACCAGGGAAAAGGCACGGGCAGGGTCGGCAATGGTCAAGCTCACGATATCCAGCAAATCGTCGCCCGAGGGATAGGCTGCGGCGAGTGCGGAACCGCCGAGGCTGAATGCTTCCCAATTCTTCTCCAGCTGATTCTCCGCTGTCATGCCATTGTCCGCGGCGACCAAGGCCGTGAGCACATCCTCGCCGGTCGAGAAACGGGAGTCGAGGCCATAGGCTAAGCACATGGCATGCACCGCGCGGCCACCGTCGACGTTCTTGATGGCAGTGTAGCGGGGAAGCCACGCTTGCTTCAAGGGGTTGAGCGACATGTTTGGGGTGGAGGTAAGTGGGCTTGTGCCTTTCACCATGGGTGGGTGTTAGGGGGTGTACGCCCGGCGGCATGTTGGAGACACACATTGTCCCACCCATGGTGAAAGAAAGGCTTACTTCCCTTCTGTGACCCACATGGCCGTGAGTCCAATCTATAGCGCGTGGACTGACAGGTTCTACCGCATCCAGCCACTCGACGATGGAAAGCTCTTGACGGCTCTCGCGATTAGCATGGGTCTGAACCCCCACCTGGGAGCCGGCGTGCTCCTCAGCAATATCATCATGATCTACTCGCCCACCCAGACCGACCAGCTTGAGGTGATGGCGACTCGTGTCTTCTACGGGCCATGCACGACCCGCGCCCTACGTGCTCTCTTCCCGGAGACAATGGAGGACCTCACCTACCTCCTTGCGCGGTCGCGCCTTCAGGCCCATTCGGCCACCGAAACCATACGTCGATTCTGGAACAGTCGCGTAGGACGCCTGGTGATTGCCTACTACTGGTATGACGCGCTCTTCTGCGACGTCTTGGGCATTGACACCCCTCGCGCCCTCCGACAGCTCGTGGAGGCAATGGGCGCGGTCGAGCAACCCTCGGTGACGGAGGTGCACGTCGCTGGATTCGTCCCACCCGAGACGGCTGAGGCGATGCTCGTTTACGTTCTTTCCGTGGTCAGCGAAGCCGGCGCTGAATGCTTTGCGCGTCTCCGCGGGCCCCAGGCTTTCGCGGTGCTACACCAGGGCCTCACGCGTTACACCTCGGCGTCCGCTGGTGATGCGCGCGATCTCATCAATCACGCTGTCAACGAGTCCGTCTTTGACCCACCCGCGAAGCAAGCACCACCAGCCCCGCCCATGGTGAAAGAAGCAGCAGCAGCCCATGATCCGATGGACGTGGACTCGGAAGGCGCACCGCAGGCCTACTACTGCCCCATCACGTTCGAGCTCTTTGTCGATCCCTGGATCATCAACGGGAAGAGTTACGAGTTCGCCCGACTCATGGCACACATTGTTGCCCACAAGCGCGATCCCCTGGGCGCGGATCTCCGCAACGGCTTCACGATGATGCCCAACACCGAACTACGCATCGCGATCGAGGAGTGGCGCGAGAAGCACGGCGGCGGGGGCAAGAAGTAGCTCAGTATGTGTGTGGGATTCAATACATTGCCTTAGATGTGCTTGTATTTCACCATGGGGTGGTTGCGGGTGGCACACACATTCACCCCACCCATGGTGAAAGGAAAAACGTCAGACACCGTCGTGGGCCCGGCGATGGCAGAACCACAAGGTCACGTGCACGTAGTTCGATCCCAGCACAAAGGCAAGGCCAGCGCGTTCTTCTCGTGAGGGGTTTGGCGTGTGCTGATAGTACGCTTCGATGAACTTCAGTCGATGCCCGGTAAAGGTCGGAACCTGTGGATCCACCAGCAATAGGTGTTGATTCGCCCGCATCGCCATGAGCATCCAGGCTGCGACGGGGATGTCGTCGATCGTTTCCATGATGGTGTGGGGGAGAGTGGACACGGTTTTCTTTCACCATGGGTGGGTTGTGTCTGTGTGTACACGCAACGTCAGTCATGTCCCAGGGTAACAACCGCAGCGTGTTCGTTGGGAATATACCTTACACAACCACTGGAGCCGAGCTCCGCGCGCTCTTTAGCGAGGTGGGCCCCGTGGTCGACTTCCACCTTGTCCTCGACCCGGCAACCGGCAAATCCAAGGGCTACGGCTTCTGTGAGTACAGCGATGCAGCGACGGCGATGAGCGCGATGCGGAACCTCAACGGACGGGAGTTTCAGGGCCGGTCGCTCCGGGTCGATTTCGCAGAGGACGGACCACCGCAAGCGCCGGCCCCCGCTGTGAAACGGCTACGCGAAGACGAGGCGCCAGCTCCCGAACCACCAGCAAAGCGCCAACGCGTCTGGACGCTTTCCCGTACGGACTTTACCGACGACTACAAGACTCGGCACGGGGCTTCCTGGTCCAGTGCTACCGCTCCCCGTGTCTTCCGTACCAAAGAAGGAGCGTGGGCGGCAGAGCATGCTAATCAACTAGACTACCTCCGCCATTGGATGGGCGAGATGTGGGGCGAGAAGGAATATGCCAGGTACTTTGTGGGTGGCAAGTTCCACGAGCACTCCAAGGACGACAAGGTGGATGACGATGCGATCGAGGATGACTTTGACGATCTCCTGGCACGCGCCACGGCGGGCGAGTACGTGAACGAAACCGTGGAATGGAACGTGGGAGAGGTGGAGCTGGAGGACTAGGACACAGCCGCCACCCCATGGTGAAAGATAAACGATGAAATTTCCCAGTGTCGGGCGACGTTGCTTTTCGCCATGGGTGGGGCCGTGCGCATGCACCCATCTCACTCATGTCTGACAACAGCCGTTCGGTCTACGTGGCCAACCTCCCCGAGGACGCCACGACCTACGAGCTCGAAGAGCTCTTTAGCGATGTCGGTGCGGTTTCGCAGTTCCACATTGTCCGCGACCGCCCGACCGGCAAGTCCCGGCGCTTTGGGTTCTGCCGCTTTCATTCGTCTGTCTCCGCCAAGGCTGCACTCGAAGGACGTTACACGTTCCGTGGGACCCACCTCATTGTCCGCCCGGTGCGGGAGCATCCTTCTTCATCGCACGAAGAGCGCGTACTGGAGTATCTCCCGTCTCCACCGCGCAAGCGAGGACGAGATGAAACCGATGTCTCATCCCATGAGGAAACGCCCGCAATTCTCCCTGCGCTTCCACCTCCTCCTCCTCCCAAACGGGCCCGCAGAGCCGGTCGTGTCTGGGTGGTGGCACGCGTCGACCATCGTCCTCCTGATCTCCTTGCTCACGTGGCACCGCCACCCCCACAGGCCTTTCGCACCAAGGATGGCGCGGCCGCTTACATCCACGACGAACAGATGGAGTATATCATTGATTACGTGCGAGCCAACCAGCTGAAGGAATATATTGACGTCGCCACGGGAGACGTGAACGAACCCGCGATCGAAGCCAAGTTCGAGGCCTTGCTCTCCGTCGCCTCAAGTGATGCCAACGGGCAAAAGGTCGTCTGGATGGTCAGCAGCTACGAGTTGCGGGATTAGCGACTGTGTCCCAGACACAACAACCCATGGTGAAAGATAAACGATGAAGATTCATGCTGTGGTCACCCCGGGGTGCCAACATGCCGCGCCACTTCTCCTCTTGGCCAGGCCATGACAACTCTCTCCCTCTCGCTCGCTCAGCCAGTACCACATACAGCAACGTTTGTGTGTCGTGTTACGACGCCGGCGGATTTCTTGTGTGATGATGCCCACCCTCGCATCTGTCCCGGTCCCATCATCGCATGCTTCGGCGTGAACGACGGTGGCCCACGCGTCAAATACTACGACGACAATGATATGCCCTACACTGATCGGCGCCCACCGTCTGCGCGGAGAGTATGGGTTCTCGGTGATTGTGAGCGCTGTGGACAGAGAATCGGTCCGACTTTCATCATGACAGAGTTCTCACATGCTACTGGCATCCCGCTATCCGACATCGAACCACTGCATGCATTAGACGGAGGTAATGGACTATGACATCGTTCTTTTCACCATGGGTGTGGTATGTGTGTCTCTCTCAAACCATCCCCGTCACCCGTGGGAACTCGTGTGCATCGCTCGTCACGGGCAGCACCGCCAGTACCTGCACCGTGTCGTCACATTGAGGCAGCGGCTTGGAGCGTTCTAGCGCATAGCCCTTGAGGTCACCGCGCGCGACCATCTTATCCAGCGCAGCGATGAGCGCCGCCGTCTTCTTGGCCCCGAGCGCTTGCACCTTGTGTGCCGGTGATGTAAGGACCAGAAGCGAGAGATCCGGTCGCGATTGCGCCTCCAGCACCAGTTGCAGGGAGCTGCTCGCGCTCTCGGGCATGTCGACCGACGCCCCAAGCGCAAGCGAATCGAGATGGCGGGTCATCTCACCCCCACCCATGGTGAAAGAAGCGAGATCCTTGGTCGAGAGCACATGCCCTTGTCGCAGCGGCGGCGTCGCACCGGGCTCAAAGAAGATGGAGAAGAGCGGCTGCTGGTTGAGTTGCGCGTGAAAGTATGGCGCATGGTCCCGGGTCCACTCGGCGCGCGAAATGTGTCGCGCGTAGATGGGGAGCAGAGCCAAGTCTGGGTCGCCCCGCACGTAGGCCCCCGCCTCGGCTCCGCGTTGCTTCGTTGTCTCGCGCACTGGGATCATGTGGGCAAAGGTTGGGCCATACTTGCCGGCCACGCGTGCCGAGATCACATGCCCAATCGCCCGGTAAAAGTGGTCCGCGCGGCGGTTTCCTTCGGGTTGCAAGAGCTCATCCGGCTGCGATTCGACGCGCACGAATTCGCCGAGCAGTGCGTGTTCCGGTGTGGCCTTGCTCTTCATAGCCCGGGCGAAGCGCATGCGTGCTGCGCCCTTGCCCATCTCCACTGCGGCTCCTTCGACCGTCGCCTTGTACTTCTCCTCGTAGGAGCCCACGAAGCCGCAGGTTGAACCCGTTCCCTCCAGGAACACGGTAAGCGCGTGATGCAAGAAGGGCTTTGCGCTCTTGATGGATTGCTGCAGAGCGCGAGTTGTCTCCTGCTCATCCTCGCGGTGACACCCACCCAGCTGCAGACCCCGCAGCAATGCAGCTTCGATCTTCACCATGGGCGTGGCACTGCCGAACGCATGCCCGCATTGGCGCACGGCCTTGAGGTCCGGATCGCTCCCAATCACGGGATTCGGCCGATACTTGCCCGGCGCATCCTTGACGTAGGGATCGGCAACGCTCGCCCCGTGGAGCACAAAGTCGTACCTGGACGTGGGGGGATTACACACACACACAGACCCACCCATGGTGAAAGAAAAACAGCGTACCATCCGAGAATCAGCGCGACCGCCCGCAGCGAGCGCCGTTGCTTAAAGGCTTCCAACCTTCCCGCGAGATAGGCCAGCGCATCCAGGAAGTTCACGGCGAGTGCGCCCGAGTCCTCACAATCCGAGGAGTTGGTGGCGCGGGCGCCCGGTTCAAAGGACCACATCTCCCCCATGTAGGCGGAGCGCCAGGCAAAGGACTTGGGCGCGCTCGGCTTCTTGCCATCCGCATCAGCCTGAAGGCGCTCCTGGAAGCGCAGCTTTGCGGCGAGCGCAATCAACGGGCTCTGGGCCCAGCGGGCCGCCCGGCGCGTCTCCGACAAGTGCAGCGCTTCTTCCGTCGTTAATTTCACCATGGGTGGGATATGGGTGGTGGCCGCTTCCGTCTTCTTCTTCGCCTCCCCCTCAAACAGCTGCGGCGCGTAGAGCCTCTGCTTCTCCTCCTTCAGCCCGCGCAGATACCCCACGTTCGGCACGCACATGTCGGCCGTGTAGTGGATTTGATTCGCGGCGAACGTGCCCATCTTGGCCACGGTCGAGACGGCCGTGTGCAGCGCGGCGTAAACCTTCTCGTCCGTCCGCGCATCCTGCTTCTCGACCGCCTCGCAAAACTCGTCCACGCTCCACCCATGGCGCAGACAACTCGCTTGCAGCAACATGTCCACGTCGTTTGCCAGCTTCCCATCGTCCACCGCGGCCTCCTGCAACTTGCGACGCATGGGCGTTTGCATCACCATGGCGAGGGCCGGGGCGCGTCCCGTTGCTGTGTCAAACGCGGGCATGTGCAGGTGTTCTAGCAAGGCTTCTTCGGGTGCGTGGGGGAAGCGGGGGCCATCAAGCCCTTCGATCTCAATCGTCGTTGCGCGTTGGATATACACGGTTTCCAGGCGTTGCAAGGAGCTCGCAGCCTTCTCCTGGAAGCGCTTCGTTCCGTAGCGCAACCATTGGGGGTTTTGGGTGCGGAGCTGGCCTCGGAAGCGGTCGACCGCTTTGCCTATGTGTTCTTTTCACCATGGGTGGGGGTGGTGTCTGTGCGCATACCATCCAGTATCCTCGCCCGGACTCGCATCCGCCCCTTGTAGGCAATGTTAATCGCATCCACCGCCACTTCCCGTGCCCGCGCTTCGCCCAGCACCTTGATCGGGTCGCTGAGCACCTCGGCTTCCTTCCCTTGGGGTGCCAGACTCATAAACGCATGCGTCCGCACGTCGCTTTCGACCATCCACTGCACAAAGTCGAGCGCCGTTCCTTCCGCCCCGGCCCTCAGCAACACATCCAACGCCACCGATGCCGTCCCGCCCGTGAGCTGGCGCTTCACGTACCCACTCTCGGTCGCATCGATTTCATCCAGCCCCGATCGCCGCGAGTGCATCTTCAGATCCAGGTGCAACATCTGGTCGTCGTGTGGATAACGCCGAAGGTCCGGGAGCTGGAGCTCACACAGACCCACCCATGGTGAAGATTTCGTCATCTCCAGCGTGCCCGTGCGCCGGCTGAAGCGAGCGCCGGTCCAGGTGCCATGCCAGAGCAAGAAGGGGTCAAACTCTTGTTCCGCGCTCAGATTGAGGCCCTCCACCCGGACCTCAAGGCTCACGTCAAAGGGATTTTGAAAGCCCGGTCGCATTGTGCGGTACTGTCACATAGGGACAGGGGGCCCAGAGGGCGCGGCATTGGTCGTTGGTTCTTTCACCATGGGTGGGTGTAGTGTGTGCGCGCCCTCTTCTACCGTACATTCCACAAAATGAACCCATCGCGTGCGAACCGACGTATTGATCTCGAGCGACGCATGCGTGCCGCGGAATGGCCCCTGCCCGTGCTTCCCGTGCATCTGCTCCTCGCCCACGAGCTAGAACACGCAGCGCGAAAGGAAGCGGTCGCCGAAGGGACGTATCGCCGAGAGTTCTTGGAGGACAGTATCGAGGCAGGCGAAGCCCACGTCCAGGCGGATGAGGAACTCCGCGCCCAGAAGCTAGAGCAATTCACCCTCGCGTTGCGCTACCAGAACGAGCCCGAGAAGCTCCGACAAGAGAACCCGCGAGACTATCACCGGGCCCAGGCCAATACCGACTTGGCGACCGATGCCTCGAGCATCCCGACCTACGATGCGACTCGCACGCGCATCCTCCAACAACGATCCCTCAACCAGGCGGATCCCTTGCGTGTCACCGCCAACCACATCACCGGGGATACGACAATCGCTCGCCTCGCCCGCCAGGCGCAAATGTACCACGCCCGGCGAATCGACGAAGCCTTGGACATGTTGGACGTGGCGGCCGAGACAACGCTGCGAGGCACGGTGTTCAACTTGGCCTGGAGGGACGATCGCGATGTGCCAGAGAACGATGAGAAGTCCACCATGGGTGGGGCCGGTGGTGTGTCACCCCCACCACCACCAACCCCCATGGTGAAGATGGCCGCGTTGGATGCGGTGCCGCTGGGTGTCAGGGATCGGGCACCACGATGGGCACGCAACAATCCCTACAGAGACGTGCCGATCGCAGAACAAGAGGTGGGAAGTTTCGCCCCGCTCATGGACACCTCGTTGGACCACAAGCTTCGCCTGCTGTACCTCGCTCGGCAGAATGCTCCGACGACCAACGCGTGGCTCGAGCACCTTTGGCGAACGTACGAGGCCCGGGATCGCCAACTCCTTGCCGCGGCTATGGCAGCGGGTGGTCGATATCCTCCCGGTCTCTTTAGCGTGAGCTGGGATCTCAGCGACGGGAGCGACCTTCGCCTGTTCATCGACCGGGCGTACAAGATCCCGTGGGGAACAAACGGCGTCATCATGGTCGCGGCGCGCGATGTGAAGAACTTTGACTGGACGTCGATCTACCAGGCACCGAACGAACCAGCGCCTGGGCCCTGGATGCGACGCATCACCGAAACGTCTTTTGACCCCACGCTGCAGTACTACCCCTTCACCTTCCACAAGCGTGCGGCAGTGGGTGGGAGCGCTGCGTCGTTGCTCAAATACTGTTATCTCATGTGGAGTCTCATCCGGGCACTCAATGCGCCTCCGCGCCATCCGCGCTACGACCCGCCTTATCCACGATTACCAACCGGTGCCGTCGATGCGACCGTGCTCAAGAACGAGATGGATACCATCTTCCGGCTCTGCCAGGGCCACTTTACGTACCTGGATACGCGCGATGCCGATGAAGAGGCATTTCTTCTCACCATGGGGGATCGTGTGGAGGGCATCACACCCGAAAGGTTCGATGAGCTCTTCTTCAATGCCGACACGGCGCTCTTCGATCTCGATGCGACCTACTTCCAGCAAGATGCCCTCTACACGGGCAGCGTGCGACCCAAGATGAAGACTAGCTTGCCCTTTTATTACCGAATCGCCACCCGCTGCCGCAGCTTTTACTTCTATAACGATCGCGGCGTCGACGGCGGGCCTACACCACCCATGGTGAATGCCGGTGCGATTGCTGCGGTCGCGCTTGCGGTGCCTCTCGTCAACATGCTGCTCGTCGAGACGTTTCGTCTCATCTCGCCGCCCACGTTCGTGCCCTTTGATGCCATCTTCACGTTGCCGATGCTCGCGGCCGGGCTAGCGATTAATACGGCCCTGGTTTCTTTCTTCCCTACCGCGGCCGCGTTGTTCTTGCGCCTCGCGGGTAGCATCCTCATGAAGGGCTATCAACACATTCGGGGCCGGCCTGTTGCCCCTGCTCTGCCCATCCAACGCCCATTGCCTGGTCCCTGGCCCGTGGTGCCACGAGTTCCCGGGAGTGGGTGGTCCGCCTTGATCCTGGCCGGTGCGTTCGGCAAGGTGTTTGCGAGTATCACGCCCTGGATCGGCTTCAAGCTTCAACCGCAACCGGACCATTGGAACAACACGCTGGTTCAGCAGCTGATCGCGGCGGGCCCGTCTCCTGCCATCACCAATGCCGCCACGGAAGCCGCCAACATCTTGCTCGCCGGGCAGCGCATTGCCCAGCAAGAGCTCGTCGCGAGCGAGCGGGCGATCCATGCCTTTCGTCGTGCACACCCCACGGCGCCACGGCTCGCTGACATCTCGCCGGAGCCGGTGCTCCCGTCTCCGGGCGCATTCCGGCAACGGGCCATGGAGAGCATGGCCGGAGGGGTCCGCAACTTGGCCCAGGACATTGAAGCCGAAACCAAGTGGGGCACACCCGATGGGCATCCACCATGGGACACCTACTTTACCGCAGGGCTCGACCGAAACACGCCCGCCTTTCTCTCCCGTGCATCGCGTGGGGAGGAATTCGGCCGCGCCGGTGCCGGTGCGGCACTCGTCGCTGAGCTTCGCCGCGATGAGCTCCGCTCCACGATCATGCAACAAGCGCTCGCCTTTGTCCAACTCGCCACGCCCGACTGGTTCCAGGTCGCCGCACCTCGCCTGCCGGAGTCGCTGCGCGGTATCTTTGCTGTGGATTATGTGCCCGACGTTCGCAGCCTGCAGCGCGCCCACGCCATCCGTGCCCATGTTGAAGGATACCTGGCGCTCTTCCAACCCCAGGTGGTCGTCCCTCGCCTGGACGAACGGGCGGTCCGCGACATGGCCTGGTACTTTCGTGTTCTCGGCGGTCCTCGCTTAGTGGCGGTCCTGGACGCGGCGAGCTCGTTTTCCGGCAGCGTCGAGCTCCCGGGCCTCGGCTTTGATCTCAGCCTCTTGAACATGGAGCGCATCTTCAACTCCAGCCTTACCATGCGGCCGCTTGCCTTTGCCCAAGATGCACCCCTCCACCGTTTCGTCTCCGTCCCGCGCGCCGATCCACCTCAGGCCAATGTCACGTCTGTCGCCGACTGTCTGAATCTCGTGGGCTGGATGCCCGAGCGCGTGCAACTCCGCCGCCTGGCGACTGCGTTCACACCGATCCCGGGGTCACGTGAGTTTCTCAACATTGACCTCCAAGTGCTCACCTGCGCGTTGATCATCGCCAATGGAGATGAGTACCGCGAGCTTCGCAATGCCACGGCATTGGAAGAGCCCGCCGCGCTGGCCATTGGGAACCTTGTCACGCCACCATGGGCGGTGAGGTGGATGACCAGTGACGCAGACACGGAACTGCGCCTGCGGCAATCCACGACGGCAGCGCAACGCGCCCATGGTGAAGCCATCGCACGAGAAGAGGCCAATGCACGCGCGACGATCGACGCCGAGTCTCAGCGGCTACGCGATATCATGGCCTCACGTACCTATCAGCGCACCTCCTTCTTCCTCGAGGGTGGTGACTGGGAACGCGGTGGGTTCCTCGGCATCGGGCGCCTTACGGGCATCAAGGCCCTGTGGGACTTTGCATCTGCAGCTCCTGGCTTCACGGTATCCTTTACCCCTGCCGAAGCGAAGATCAGGGACGACCTGGGGATGTCCGATCGCCAATTCCGCGAGTTTCGCTTCGTGAGTCAAGTGCTCGGGGCCATGTCCTATGCCGGCGGCACCGGGCACGCTGCTTATCTCTCCTACCAGTATTGGATCGGCGGAATCGGCACGCCACTATTGGACATGGTACACGAATGGCACAATCAAGGCTACTCCTTTGGAATCGCCGGGTCTGTCACCAGGGCGCTCTCGGAGTGGGTTCGGGACGCGGACCGGCGTCTCTACCACCGCGTCGTCAGCTTGGACATTATCAGCGGGCTGGTCACCGACGGTCTCGACGCTGGCCGGGCCGCTGGCTTCTGGTATCAGTGGAGCACACCGTGGAAACTATCATGGATTGCGGCCGCCACGTCGACGATCCAGTGGCTTGCGCGCTTGGCACGCGCCATGCAACGGACCACCGCGGCGGAGCCCGACGACCTTCTGACCTTGGAGCTCAGGGTGATGGCACTCGAAGGACGCCCAACGATGGTCGCAGAGTCCGACCGGCTGCACGCACTCCGCGACAGTGTCTTCCGATCGCTGAAACTATGGAGTGCGTTCCGAAGTGTCGGTGCCGTCCTGTATCACCTACCTGGCATGGCGCGCACCCTCGTCACGCCCTTCTTCCAGGCTGTGTCAAATCGCTTGATCGAGGCACTCTTTGTCGCGCAGCCGCTCGCGCCGATTCCCGGATTAACAGACGATCCAATCGGATGGCTCACACGCTGGGTCGGATACATTGTCGACCACTGGATCCTCCCTCAGTTCCGGGAGGACACGGCACTCACGTGGTCCATATTCTTCACCGGCCTCAAGGTGGCTGCCTTTGGTGGGATCCACCTCCTGGGCTACTTGCTGCTCTCAATCCCGGCAAACGCGGTCCTGTCCGCGATGCGTTGGTTCCTTCGAGGTACTGCCGCGGCGACGGCCGGGATTGCGGGTGCTGCGGCCGTGGCCATCGTCGATCGCGGGGTTCTGGGCTTGTTGGAGCGGATGCTGCAGAGCCTCATCAACGCGATCAGCAACAACATGTGGGGGACGTTCTGGGGCATGTTCCCCTTTACCCTCGGTCCCGCACTCAAGGATACCTTCACCACCATCTTTGCGACACTGGCGGAGACGAGAGATCGATCTGTCCATCAAGTGCAAGCACCGGGCGCCCCGCCAGCACCGCCCGTGGCTCCGCTCGTCACGGAGCAGATCTACGACATGCTCACCCGTGATCAGCGTGCTACACTCTATGCCTATCAGCGTGCGCATGCCGATCGGCTCGACTGGGTCACTGACGTGAACACGGGGCTCGCCTACGTCCCGGGGCCAGCGCGCCAACTGAACGACCGGGCAGCGCTGGCTCCAATAGCCAACGCACCACTCCCACAGCCGCGTGGATTTCAGGCTCTTTTCACCATGGGTGGTGATGTGGGTGCGCGTCGAGCGCGTCGCTTACCCCCGGCGGTGGGGGTTGATGCGGGCCGCTCGCTGCGACTATTGGTCGGGGAGCCTGACATGGTGGTTCTGTCGACTGGCGCCGATGACGACGACGAAGTCGCACATCCATACAACTTGTCAGATACCAGTTCGCTGCTTCTTGGGGATTGGGACGCTCTCCTCGCCATCCCCTCTGAAACAGGCGACCTGGATCACACGGCCTTGGTTTCTTGAACTTGGGGCGGATGGACATGATGTTCCCAACCCCCACCCATGGTGGAAGAAACAACCTAATAGTCCCGTCCATTCTTTCACCATGGGTATGTAAGTGTGTGTCTGGTAGTATGCATCGGCCCCATCCCTTTGCCGCCCAACCGGGCCCCACCCCGCCCTCGGGCCCGAGCGAGGAGCAAGCGATATGGACCCTGTTCCAGCTCCTCAGCGATCGGGAAGCGGAGCGGGTGATTCGCGATTGTCGACAGGCACAGATGGGCCTTGTGGACGAGCTCATGGAACGCGTCGATGTGCTGCGCAGCCAGCTGCCAGCCAGTGCCATTTGGTCGCGCACGTCGCGTCAACGTATTCGACGGGCCGTGATGCGCTTTGTGGCAGACACCTTCGACGTGGTCGACGATCTCTTCCGGGCCCCGCCGGTCTCCTCGGCCAATCTCGGATGCCAGGAAGGCGAGGCATCTGGCAGGCACCCACATGATTGCTTGCGGGAGAGCTGGCTCGAGTTGTATGCGACGCTGCTCGGGGATGATGCCACACCCACCCCACCCATGGTGAAAGAAGCCGAGAATGTTGGCGAACGCTGGTCCCTCTTTCACGATGGCTACCTGTCCCACCTCGAAACGATGGCACACACCTGGGCCACCCACGCGGTCCGTCTCGACCGCGAACGCTTCCTGCGCGCTGATACGGGACGGCGCTACGAGTTCTACCGTGAGGCCGGCATTGACCCGCTCGGCGAGGGGAAGATGGTGGATCCAGACGACGAGACGCGCCTCCAAGCCTTGCTGGACCAATACGAAAAGGAGGTGCGGGCCACCGCCGGGACGAATCCCGACAACTTGAAAGAGCGGCGCTTCTTCCACCACAACCTCTTGGCCGAAGCGCTCTGGTATCAGCGCTCGGCTCCCTCCACCATGGGGGTGGAATGTCGCTCGCAAAACATCCCCTGGACCGTGCGCCCCCAGGAGCTCACGACCTCCGCCGCAGGTTACCGCAAGCGCTTGGACCATTTCATGCAGGCCTGCTTCTTTGCTAGCCACTTGCCGGCCCCGGCGGATCGCATTGGCCTCGCGGACGTGGTCCACGCCTCTGGCCTCGTTCCATCGACGATGATGCAGGTGGCGGCGGGTCTTTCACCATGGGTGGTGGTTGGTGTGGCCCCAGGTCCCGCCCGCTCCACTGCCGACTGGCGGAACGCAGAACTCCAGCTCACGGTACATCAAGACGAGGTGGTGCAACTGCCCGAGGACGCGCGCTGGCCTGGCATGCCCAATACCTACGGGCGCAAGGATCGGCGTCAGCACCAATCCTTTTGGCTACAGTTGGCAGAGACGGGACCGAGCCCAGCCTCGGCCGTGGCCTGGGGGTTTGCGGCGCCCACATCACCCCCCCATGGTGGATTCGATCGAATGCGAGGGGAGCTGCGGTCAGCCCACCTCCTCCCCAGCAAGAAGCGCCTTGCCGCGGGCTGGTCGCAGCGGGTGTTCCCGCAGGCCACGGATTTCGATGCACGCCTTGAAACCATTGCGCAGTCGCTGTTGCGCCCCGATCGGAGCCGCGCTTCCTTGGTCACGCGATACGTGGAGGGATACGGGCACGCCAAACCAGCCTCCCCCATGGTGAAGGCTCTCCTATCCATCTACCTCCAACTCCCGCTCCTGCATGCTCTACCTACTGTGCCCGAGCCACGCAGCGACTTGGACCGCGAAGCCTTGCGCCATGTGCTGCGCCTCGTCATGGCCTACGACACGCTGGTCACCGCGCTTCAGATGCTCGCCACCCCGGCGGCCGTGGAACTCCTCCGGACGCGACAAAAGGAACGCGAGGCCCTGAACGAAGAGGACTTGATCCATTTCCACCAGCTCGTCGTGCGCTTCGTCGACGGCGGGCGCCGGCGCATGCCCGGCTATTTACTCGCCGGACTGGAAGCGATTCGCGACGTGCTGCACTCGGGCGCCTTTGGCATTGTGGACTTTAATCGCGATGCCGGGGCGATCGCTACCGTGCCATGGTTACGCCTGGAAACGCTGGATATGAGCGTGCTCTTGCTCCGTGTACGACTGGAGACGATGCGCCGCTTCTTCTCGGCTTACATTGCCGACTGGCGCCTGGAGCAAGGTTTGGGTTCCATCTACGCCTCGGGTGGCTTCCGGGATGGGGTCCGCGGCTTGTTGCGGGGCATGGCGCATGGCGTAGGCCTGGTGGGGCGGATGATCCGAGACATTGCCGTGGGTGGAGGCGCATCTACTCTCCCCACGGACGAAGAAGAACTCGCGCGCCAAGTGCAACAGTTGATCCCGAATTGGTTCACCATGGGCGTGGCTGGTCCGGTGCTCCGACTCATGTCGGGCATCACCATTGGAGCCGGGCTCTATGGCTCGGTGCTGGCCATGTGCGGGCTGGAGGTGGCGCCACAGGACCGGGCACAATTCTGCTGGCTCCAAGCGATGCGTGGCGGATTGCCGGGGCGTTCCGTCGTGCAACTCGTCCGGCTCGCCAGTCGCTACGCGGATCCGTATCTGGCGCTGGGACTGCCATTGATCGGCCCGGGCCTGGCGCTCGATGCCCAAATCGCCCTCTATCGCTACCTCGTCAACCTGGGCTCGGAACGCCGCCCAGCATTGCTTGCGTTACTCCGCGATCACCCCATCCTCTTCGAGTGGGTCCAGTGGCTTATGAGCATCGTCGATCGCTGGACGCCCTCCCGTCTCCCGCGCGTGGATATTCCCTTCCCGGTCGAACTCTGCGACGAGCTCTCGCGGCCTCCGCCCAAACGGCCAATGCTCTTTCTGAACGCGACGTTTTTCAAGTACGCGCTCCGCGCTGAGCTACAACGCGCGGGCGGACGATTGTGGCTGGTTTGACACATACACACAAACCCACCCATGGTGAAAAGAAACCCGAAATAGTTCATGGCGCGTCCCTTCCCTGCACACCGTCCCTATGTGTACTTGTTTGGCTTGCTGCAACCGCGGGTGCCTTGGACCGGAAACGACAAGGCTGGCTATACCGAAACCTTGCTGAGGCCCGAGGAGAAGCAGATCTATGTGAAGCGTTTCTCTGAGCGGCCCATGCCCGTGGTCGTCGACCACGCCGGACAGACCGAAGCAGGCCATGCGTTGCCACCAGAATCGGTGATTGGCGATACGGTGGGCGCATTGCATGATGACGTGGGGAATCTCTTTCAGGTTTTTTCTTTCACCATGGGTGGGTGTTGTGTGTGTGAGCTCTCCCCGCAGGTCATCCGCATCCCAACCAAGCGACCAGAAGCCCGGCATGCGTGGGATGCCCTGGAGAGTGGCTACAAGCTCGGCTTCTCCCTCTGGACGGACTTGAAGCGACAAGGCGGGCCCAAAGGCCCGGTCGTTGGCGTCGATCCCCGTCATCTGGGTGTGACGGGCAATCCGGCCTGGGGACGCGTGAGCGAAGAGGACGGCCCACCCGAATACGATCGCGGGAGCTTTGTCCGCCAGTGGACCGGGAATGCCGCGGACGTGAAGCGCAAGATCCAAGAGGAGTTCGGTTCGGGGTTCTCTGTCCCCCCATACAACCCACCCATGGTGAAAGAAAACAGCATCTCCCTTCACCACGGGTGGTGGTCTGTACGCCCCCCACATGCTAACCCGCCCCCCTGCAGGCACCATGAAGCTCGCGGGCATCCCGGACGCCTTGCTCAAACGCCTCGATGATCTCGCGGCCCAGGAGCCGGCACATTCTGAACCGCCAATCTCGATAACTCTGCCGACTGCTTATGCGCATGGCTCGGAGGCGACGCTCGCCGCGGTTGCCGCGTCGAACAACGTCGGCACCGCCGCACCTCGCACTCGTTGGTTCGTTACCATGGCGGATGCAATGCCATTGGACCCGCCTGCGGCGGCGACTCCTCCGGCTCCTCCTAAGCAGGAGACCGTGGCAACCCCACCATCCTCATCGATCGACACGGCCACGCCGAGCGAACTCCGCGAACGTCTCTTCCAGGACTTGACCGCACGCCTGCAGACCTACTCGCAAGAGAAGGTGCTGGGCAAGCGCCGAGAGCGGGGCCAGCGGCTCTTTGATGAGATGAAGAAGGCACTTGGCGTCTTGGACAATAAGCAAGTCACGGCGCTCATCCCGCAGCTCGCCAAGCTCGACGCCGAATGCGCCCAGCTCGCCGGCACGGGCACAGCCTACCTTGATGAATTGCGACGCGGCGGACAGGTGAGCGATGAGGCTCTGGCTTGGGCTGCGCAGGTATGCCTCGCTTCTTCTTTCACCATGGGTGGGGGTCTGTGTGTGCGCGGCACCTCCCGCTTCTTCTTTCACCATGGGTGTGTGTAATGGGTGGCGTGCACACACAACCACCACCCATGGTGAAAGAAACATCGCCCCATACCAGACCTGACGATCCCCCCAGGCCGAGGCGAATCGCAACAGCCTGGAACACGGACGCATGTTCGATGAGTTTGTCCTCGCCGGCGCCGAAATGGCCAACTCACAGCGCGAGACGGAGAAGAAGGCATTGGCCGAGGCCGCGCGCCTGAGCGCAGAACACGACACCCTCAAGCGCAAGCACGACGAGGTCGAGAAGGAGAAGGAACAGCTCAAGCGCCAATGCCTTGGCTTGCAGGAGCGCTTGGACAAGATTGGCCCGAGCCAGCTCGCTCCCACAACTCCCGCCCCAGCACTCGCCGCGCCCGCTGCCGAGAAGACGACGGCTGCCGCCGTGGCCGCGACGAGCCACATTGGCATGACGCCGAACGACTTTGCCCGGAAGCTCTTCCAGACGGCGCCGGGCCCCGTGACCTACAAGGCCCCGATGCGAGGCAGCGAAGAAGCCTGGAACAATGGCATCGACTCGGTTGGACGCCGGATGGAGATGAGCGAGAAGGAGCGCGCGGAGATTTACAAGCGCATCGAGTCTGATGTCCGGTACCGGGCGGCGGTTTGACATTCTCACACCCCCATGGTGAAATACAAGCATCACATGTTCTCTTCTCTCTTCACCATGGGTGAGTCCGGCATGAGATCGCGCCACACACGAGCGTTACATCTTGCGTGTCGTTCCAGACGAGGATACGGCCAGTTTCTCGGGTTACGGCCCGCCCACAGGCGATGCAGCGATCGAGGCTGTATTCTTCTGGCTCGTCTTGCTCCATGGCGTCCCCTTCTGGCTCCTCCTCCTCATCGGACGACTCGTAGGACTCGGTCGTGGGCGGCGAGGGAGGCGGTGTGCCCGGGTAACGCTGGAACCAGACATGCATCTGGGTGTTGATTTGCGTGAGGTTGTACTGGAGCATGCGATTGGTCCACGCCATGACGCTCGCATCCAGGAGCATCGCCTCGGCCGCAACCCGGCGCGATCGCGTGGCACCAGGCGTGAGGATGGACCGGATATCATTGGCCAGCAGATCGCCCATCACCCGCGCCCAAAGCGCAAAGAACATCTGTCCGTAGACCTCGGGCTCCCACGCCTGCGGGGGTTACACACACACAACCACCCATGGTGAAAGAAAAACGGGGACCTGCGACGCCTGGAGCTGCTTGCACACATTGGCCACGAGCTGGAAGCGATAGGCGAGCGGCCAATCCCCGCGTGCAAAGGCCTGCTCAAAGAGTGGAAGGACATCTCGCTTCAGCTCTCCAACGGGTACGAACGCCGCCGCCTGCATCAGCGCACGCTCTAGTGGATCCGATGCGAACATGGCCCCGGGCAACTATCGCTGTTTTCTTTCACCATGGGTGGGTGGTGTGTGTATGCCCCCCACCCCCCATGTCACACACGCCTACAATACAATCGCATCTCCTCTCGTCCACAAAATCAAATCTGGGAGCAAGGCCCCGTGTGGGCGAGCCGGCACACGTAGCACCGCGCCTCACAGGCCGCGCACCAGGCCACGCCTTCGACTGGGATCATCGGGACGCATGGCTGATGGCACTGCGCGCACGGGGGCGGGCGGGGCGCTATCTTGACCGAGTACTCGACGGCGCCGAGCGTCTCTGCATGCGCTTGCACCCGGTCGTGAAGCTGGGCGCGCTCCGTGTTCAGGCGCTCGAGCAAGCGCGCCATCTTCTTGAGTTGCTCGAGTTCAGTTGGCGGGTGCGCGACCTCGAATTGATGCACGATCCGATGCAGGACCGCAATCTGCTCGAGCGGATCGGCGTGATCGGTGCGGGCCAGTTCTGCTCGCAAGGCGTTGAGGTGCGCCTCGGCACCAATGTGGTCCTTCCGGCGCGCGAGCTCTGGTTGGAGATTGGCTACATCCTTCCCCATGGTGATGTAGCGCACGAACTGCTCTGGCGCGAGGGGCGGGGCAGGTGTGGGTGCTGGAGGTGGGGCCGGTGCCGGTATGGCAACTGGCATTGGTGCCAGTGGTCCTGCCACTGGTGCTGGAAGGAGGACGGGTTCCGCAGGTGGGAGAGGTGGTGCCGGTGCCGGTGTGGCAACTGGCGTTGGTGCCAGTGGCAGGACCACTGGTGCTGGAAGGGGTGGGAGAGGTGGTGCCGGGGCAGGTGTGGGTGCTGGAAGAGCGATCGGCAAGGTGATTGGTAGCGCGACCGGATCATCCTCCTCCTCATCCTCCTCGTCATCCTCCTCATCCGAGGCCGGTCCCCATATCTCGCCCCAGCCGGTCAAGTCCTGGCCAGGCACGGCCGGCGCCTCGGTCCGTTCAACCTCTTCTACCACGTTCGGGATGAGCGGCTGTAGCGGGAGATCCATCACGTCGTCGTCGACAGGCGGTGCGCGTTCCCACACGCGCGTCTCGTCCTCAAAGTCGGGACCCGGGAGTGCCACCGTCCCGGGCGTTGCTTCTGGAAACAGGCGTGTGTCCCGTTGGATCTCAGGATATACCACCCGTGGACGCTTCGCTGCAGACTGGTGCGTCTCGTCGGACTCGGTTGGCGAGAGCAGTGCGCGTTTCTTGCCGGGCTTGCGCGGCGGCCGGGGAGGCGGGAGCGGTGCGACCTGGCGCTGGCGTTCCTTGTCTTTCTTCTTCTTCTCCTCCTTCTCGTAGGAAGCGATAGCCTCGTCGGCCTGAGCCTGGCTGAGGCCGTAATAGCGTGGCCGGCCCGTGTATGTCCCAGCGCTGTCATTAAACAGCATGATGACCCTGACGTTCTTTGCCGTCGTCGGGTCGCGCAGCGCCGCCAGACTCGCATCTATGTCCAAAGGGGTTCTGTGCCTGAGTGTGTAGCTGTACTTGGTCAAGGTATTCATGTCCGACAGGGCCAGGTGCAGGGGAGGCATGTTCGCGACAAACATCCGCCCTGCCGTCGTCTGCAAGGCATGATCAGGTCCCGAAGCCATGTCAGAAACAGCAATCGGAACGACGCTGGCACGGTCCTCTCTTTGGAGTGACGGCGTGTTGGACGCGCGCCACCACCCATGGTGAAAGAAAAAACGCTTATCCTTCTCGTATTCCTTCACCATGGGGGTGGTGTGTGTGTGTCAATGTCACAATCCATTGAATCCGTTAAAGTCTAGGATCGTGCTGCGGTGCACATCGACGCGGGTCCCGGACGGTACGAAGCAATGCTGCACCAAGCAAGCAAAGTACAGCCAGAAGCTGAGCCAGCGTGGCGTCTTCTCCTCGGCCGGCTTGACGTAGTGCAGGGCCGTCAGGTAGAAGCGATTGGCAAAGACGATCGCATCGCGGTTGCTCACGAGGCGATCGAGTGCATAGGCCTCGTTCATCGCTGCATCCTCTCTCACCTTCCCGGCTGCGCGATGCACAGGATGGCCCGGGACAATGTGGAGTTGGACCAAGGCGAGCAATCGTGCAGCATCAACCGTTGGGACCTGGACGTAGACCGGGCCCGTGGCCTTGCCCTTCTTCACCGGCGCCGTGGCGACGGGTATGGGCACGGGTAAGGAGGCCTGGCCCGGGAACACGTCCAATTCGCTCGACTCCTCGCCACCTGCAGCCGCCGCCGCCAGGCTCTCGACCAATGGCACGTTCTGCACGGCGCGGGCCAGCAGCGCGTTGTTCTTCAAGTCGTTTTGCTCGGTCTCGCCGTCCACCACAAAGTGGTAGATGAGCAAGAAGGCCGCCATGTAGGCCGCATTCTGTCCGCCGCGCTCCGCCCCGTTGTCAAACAGGGCGGCGATCGTTTGTGCGAGGTTGTCCGTCGTGGCGAGCGAATGCAGCACGTATTCGATCCCCAGACGCGCGTCAATCCCGCGGAAGATCTCCGCCGTCTTGCCCTTGCTGCGGCTCACCTCGTGCTGGAGGGTGCCACTCGAGACCGCGTAGAGCGCCGCCCGGACCAGTGCCGCAAGCATCGGCGTGCGGAGAAGGCGGAAGCGGGGTGCTAGCTGCACCGGTGGCGGGCGTATCTCGCCGCACGTTGCATCGGGGACGGGGACGAGAACCAGCTCGTCCGCCAGAACCTTGGAGCGGGGACGCTTGCGTTTCTTGGCCGGAGGGGCGGGCGGATCGGCCGCCTTCTCCTCATCCTCCTCCTCCTCGCGTGCGCGCTTCTGCACCACAATGGGAGGAGGCGGCGGCGCCCCTGTAGACGTTGAAAGTCGCATTAGCAACATCTTCAGGGGGCGAGAGGCCACGACATAGGCCGCGATCCGGCCCTTGTTGAGCGTGTGGGCACCAAAGTGCACGACATTCTCCGTGCCCAGGTAGGGCGGGTCGTAGTGATAGCGACAGGCGATAACGGCCGCGAGTGCATCGTTCGGGAGGCCGGCCACATGATGCGGCACACGGCTGCCATAGAGACCGTGCCAACGATGCGACTGGTACCAGGCCGCTTCCGCACACCGCGCGTCGTTGGCATAGAAGGGCCACATCTTGGTCTGGTGCTTTTCACCATGGGCGGTTGGACTCTGGCGCGCCACGTTCTCAAACGTCTCCATCGTCCGCCCAAAGGCCGGGTTTGTCCCGTACCGGCGTTGTCTCAGCTGCGTGAGCATCCAGCCCGTGGCCAGGAACGTTTCCAAGTCGTCCCGGTCCTCGTCGTGGATCAGGGCGTTGGGCGGGCGCGATGCCAGATAGCGGGCGAGCATGGCCTTGCTATGCGCCAGGAGATCCTTGGTTGGATTCTCTTGCTGTGCCTCGTGTGCAGACTTCCCGGCGCGCAATAGACGAATCGTCTCGACGGGCGATTTGCCAGCAGGCGTCAGGTGGGACATGACCCGCGTCACGGGCGGCGTCGGCACCGGCACCATGGGCATGGAAAGGGGTAACTCCACACGAAGCAGGTCTTCCCACTTGGGAAGCGTCGTCGACGTGGGCGGCGTGGACATTCCAGAGTGACCGGGGGGAGTATGGGCGGAGGCGGG